>Ga0256840_1000326_pt1 | contig 48795 bp, 48 predicted proteins | sample 355202metaG_FD_185969 | JGI IMG/M metagenome (GOLD analysis project Ga0256840, IMG submission 185969) | Hydrothermal vent microbial communities from Mid Atlantic Ridge, Atlantic Ocean - 355-202 | ecosystem: Environmental > Aquatic > Marine > Hydrothermal vents | place: Atlantic Ocean: Mid...
GGATATTGGGATATTGGGATATTGGGATATTGGGATATTGGGATATTGGGATATTGGGATATTGGGATATTGGGATATTGGGATATTGGGATATTGGGATATTGGGATATTGGGATATTGGGATATTATAATTTGAATTCTATAAAATTTAATTCTAATTTTCTATATTTTTTTCTTAAATCATTTATGGATACTAATTTATTATTTCTTTTTACTTTCCAAAAATCCCATCCATTATTATTTACTTTTCCTAATATTTTTGCTGACATTTTATGTATGGATAATTCTTCTTTTTCATCTTTTAAATGTCCTTTTTTTGTCAATTTTATTTGTTTTGACTTACTACTTTCTATTTCTGCTGAATAAAATTCTTCTCCTATTTTTAAATATTTTTTTTCTATCAATAATTCTACTGCTACTCTTGGTGGTTTTATATCTAATTTATTTAAATATATTGGATTATTTTGTTCTGGTTTTATTGATTTTATTCGCTTTGTTGCTATTTTTATATATTTCGGTTCTCTTTCTATTCCTATAAAATTTCTGCCTGTTAATTTTGCTACTGCTCCTGTTGTTCCACTTCCAAAAAATGGGTCTAATACTACATCTCCTGTTTTTGATGCGGATACTATTACATTTAATAGTAATTGTTCTGGTTTTTGTGTTGCATGTGCTTTTTTTCCTTTACTATCTTTTATTCGTTCATTTCCTATACATAACCCTATATTCCAAACGCTTTTCATTTGCGTTCCTCCATTTAAGGTTTTCATTGTTTTGTAATTAAAGGTGTATTTTGCTTCTTTCTTTTTGGTACACCAAAGCATGGTTTCACTTGCATTTGTAAATCGTGTTCCTTTAAAGTTTGGTACTGGGTTTGATTTGTTCCAAATTATATCATTCAATATCCAGAATCCTAAATTTTGCATTATATATCCTAATCTATATATATTTTGGAATGCTCCTATTACCCATATTGTTCCATCTTTTTTCAATACTCTTTTACATTCTACCAACCATTGTTCACAAAACTCATCATACTGTTTGTAATTAGTAAATTTATCCCATTCGTCATCCACTCCACTAAAAACAGTGCCTTCTGTTCTCAGTAATTCGCCATCTGTTTGCATAAAATATGGTGGGTCTGCAAATATTAAGTCAATACTATTTGTTGGAATTTTTTTTAAATTCTGAATTGTATCTCCTTTTAGTATGGTGTTTTTTATGTTTTCTAACTGATACATTTTTTATTCATTTATTAATTGTTGATACAATTCCAAAAACTGCGCTATATGGATTCCATCTGCGAATCCATGGTGCACATTAATTGCTATTGGTAAAAATTGTCTCCCTTCTCTTAAAAACATCTTTCCAAAAGTAATTTTTGGTACTGTATCTACTCTTTTAAAATCTCTTGCATGTGTAAGGCTTGTAAATTTACTCCATGGTATTGATGAAAAATGTATTACATCTGTTCGGTATGCACTTGCCGTAATCCCCATGCCTTTTGTATTCTGTACTTGCTTAATCACCTCTTTTAATGTTGTATCAAAAGTCGTATAATCTTTATCAAATTCTGTAAAAGAAAAGCTAAATGTTCCATCTTTTCTACCTATTGTTGCTGCTGCATGAATTTTATCAAACAGTACCACTTCATCATCTACTATCCTATATTTTAATGCTTCTATTTTATTAATTGCTAGTATTGCTTTATGCAAATAATATGAGAAAAAAGATTTGTTTTTTGTTTTTACTTTTTGATATGCTCTTGTACATTCTATCTCTGACACTAATCCATGAAATGGGTCGTCATATTCTGAAAAAAAATTAAAGTATTCCTTTCTTTCCCATGTTTTTATATCAATATTTTTCATGTATTGATTTAATTTCCTTTTTTGAAATCTGCTAAGAACTTTGCTAACCCTATATCTGTTAATGGATGATTTAACAATCCTTCTATTGCTTTTAGTGGTCCTGTAATTACATCTGCTCCTAATTTTGCACAATCTATTATATGCATGGTATGACGTACTGATGCGGCTAATATTTCCGTTTGAAAGCCATAGTTGTTATATACTTGTCTTATCTCTGCTATTAGGTTTAATCCGTCTGTGGATATATCGTCTAATCGTCCTATAAATGGTGATACGTATGTTGCTCCTGCTTTTGCTGCAAGTAAGGCTTGCCCTACTGAGAACACTAGGGTTACATTTGTTTTTATTCCTTTATCTGAAAAATATTTACATGCCTTTATTCCGTCTTTTATCATTGGTAATTTTACTACTATCTGCGGATTTAATGCTGCTAATTCTTCGCCTTGCTTTACCATTCCGTCAAAATCTGTTGCTATTACTTCTGCAGATACATCGCCATCTACCAATTCACAAATTGCTTTATAATGGTTTATGATATTTGCTTCTCCTGTAATTCCTTCTTTAGCCATTAAGGATGGATTTGTTGTTACTCCGTCTAATATTCCTAATGCTTGTGCTTCTTTTATTTGGTCTAAATTTGCTGTATCTACAAAAAATTTCATTACGTTTTGGTTTAAATTATTGTTGTGTAAATATAGTATTGTTTGCGGTTTTTGGTTTTGGTTTTGTTATTTAGTTTTGGTTAAGTTTTCAACAGCTTATCCTTTTATAAAATCTGATTCATTATACCTTGGTTTTGGATATTTATAAAACCCTTCTCCTGTTTTGCGGCCTAATTTCCCTTGTTCTATATATGTTTTTAATAATTCTGAAAAGCGTTTACTTTTTTCATCTTTATATGTATGCACTACATGCCAAGCTGTATCAAGTCCTATTTCATCTACAATTCCAAATGGTCCTCTTGGCATTTTAAAATTCCCCATCCATGAACGATCCACATCTTCGATACTTGCCACATCAAATGTTACTAATGCGCCTGCTGCTGCTATTACTGATATTAACATGGCATTAAATATATACCCTGGCGATTCTCGTTTCATTATCACTACGGTTTGCTGTAAACTTTCTCCATAGGCTTTTAATAATTCTATTATCCATGGTTCTGTTTTGGGGTTTGGCATTATATCTACCACATTTGCATAAAACACATCGTGAAAATGTAAGGCACAAAACCGCTCTGGTCTTCCTGTTTCTTCTGCATATTTTGATGGTAATAATGAGGATGTATTTGTTGTAAATATTGTTTTTTCTGGACATAATTCTCCGAATTGCGCCCATACTTTTTTCTTTATTTCTATATCTTCTGTCACTGATTCACTGACTAAATCTGTATTTACCGCTGCTTGTTTTGCTTCTGTTGTAAATGTTTGATTTTTTAAGGCTTTTTCTGCTTTTTCTTTTGTTATTATTCCTTCTTTTATTAGATTTTTAATCAAACTTGCCTGGATCTTCCTTGCTTGCTCAAATGCTTCTTCTTTGATATCATAAATTATTACTTGATATCCGTTTAATGCTGATGCTAATGCTATTCGTAATCCTAATGTTCCACTTCCTAATATTAAGATTTTTTTTATGTCTTTTAATTCTTTCATTTCTTTTTAATAAAAATTGTTTACTCGTTTATATTTTATGGCATTTTCGGTATTTTTCGCACAGGCTTTTACTAAATGTATTAATATTGCAAAACGTTTGTCTTTTGTATATCCTTTTTTATATCGTGCATATATTTGTTGCATTATTACTCCTAATTTAAAACATCCAAATACGTAATAAAACAGTATATTTTCAACTTCTACATTTCGTAACTCTACATATTTCTCTACTATCTGCTGTCTTGTTAAATTGCCTTCCGCCCATGTTAAATTAAATTGCTCTAGTCCTGATTTTTCTCCTTTCTCCACCCAATAAGATAGTGATGTTCCTAAATCCATTAATGGGTCTCCTACTGTTGCCATCTCCCAATCTAATACTGCTTTTATTTCTAGTGTATGTTCATCTAACACTAAATTATCATATTTATAATCGTTATGTATAAATGATGTTGTTGCTTTGGTTGGCATATTACTTTGCATCCATTCTATGGCTTTATTCATTGCTGGTATTTGATCTGTTTCTGCTTTGTAATACCGTTTTGTCCATCCTTCTACTTGACGTTTTACATATCCTTCTGGCTTCCCTAATGTTATTATTTTTGTTTTATTTAATTCTAGATTATGTAATTCTACTAAATTTTCTATGGTTTGGTTTGCTATTTTTTTAAAGTGATTTGGTGTTAATTCTAATCCTTTTGGTATTTTATTCCGTAATATTATTCCTTTTACTCGCTCCATTAAATAAAATGGTGCTCCTATTATTTTTTCTTCTTCACAATATAGTATTGGTTTTGGTATTTTTGCATATACTGGCTCTAACAAACGTAACACTTTGTATTCTCTACTCATATCATGTGCTGTTTTTATTTTTGCGCCAAATGGTGGCTTTCGTAATACAAATTCTTTTTCTCCTACTGTTATTAAATAAGTAAGGTTTGAGAATCCTCTTGGAAATTGTTTTATCTGAATTTCTTTTTTTATTCCTGATAGTTTATGTTGTAGATATTCTTGTAACTTTTGCTTATCTAATTCTTCTCCTTTTCGGATTTCTACTGCTTCATCTATTTTACTCATGATTTATTTCTTTTTGGTATCTAATCCATATCCTTTTAATATATTTCTTGCTAAGGCACTTTTATGTACCTCATCTGGTCCATCATATATTCGTGCTCCTCGCTCATGTCTATACCAGAATGATAGGATTGTATCATCCGTTATTCCTAACGCCCCGTGTGTTTGTATTGCTCTATCTAATACTTTCATTAATACATTTGCTACATAAAATTTTATTGTTGATATTTCTAATCGTGCTTCTTTTGTTCCTACTTCATCTATTTTTTTTGCCGTGTGTAATACCATATATCGCGATGCATTGATTTCTGCTCTACTCTCTGCTATCCAATTTTGTATCGTTTGTTTCTCTCCTAACTTAGTTCCTTCTCCTATATCTCTTGTTGCTGCTCTTTTACACATTAAATCAAATGCTCTTTCGCAGATTCCTATCCATCGCATACAATGGTGTATTCTACCTGGTCCTAATCGTTGCTGTGCTAATTTAAAGCCTTCTTCTTGGTTACCTACCAAGTTTTTTATTGGCACTTTACAGTCTTTAAATTCTATTTCGGAATGACTAAAACAACTATCATTTTCTTCTCCCATTATGGAAATATTACGTATGTTATGAAACCCTTCTGCATCTGTTGGGACTATTATCATACTTGCTTTTTGATATTTATTTTCGGCTGTTGGATTTGTATTTGCCATTACTATTGCAAACATTGCTCCATCTGCCGATGTTGTAAACCATTTATGTCCATTAATTATGTAATTATCCCCTTCCTTTACTGCTGTTGTTCCCATATTTACTGGATTTGACCCTGCATATTCTGGTTCTGTCATTGCAAAACAGCTTCTTATTTCTCCTTTTATTAGTGGTTCTAAATAATTTTTCTTCACATACGCGGTTGCATTCCCTAGCAATAATTCTTGATTTCCTATATCTGGCGCATTACAATTAAAACAATAATGTCCATATGGTGATGTTCCTAATAGTTCGCTTATTTGTCCAAACTCTACCAAGTTAAATCCTAAGCCTCCATGGCTTTCACTTAAATGTGGATTCCACAATCCTTTTCGCTTAATCATTTTACGTATTTCAAGTAGTTTAGGCTCTACCTTACTAAACGGTAATTTTAAATAGTCTGTTTCTAGTGGATAGATATTTTTTTCTAAAATTGCTTTAAATTTTGGTAAATATTGTCTTAGTTTTTCTGTTTTAAATACACTCATAATCCTCGTTTTAATTTCATATTGCAACAAATATAGTAAAAAAATTATCAGTTTTAGGTTTAATTACTATCCCTAAAATATTATATTTACATTCTAAATTTATGATAAATGCAAGCTGAAATTATTACTATTGGTGACGAAATTTTAATTGGTCAAATATTGGATAGCAACTCCAAATGGATTGCTGAAGAATTAAATAATATTGGTATTTCTGTTTATCAGATTACCTCTATTCAAGATGATAAAGACCATATTTTAAAGGCATTTTCTGATGCTCAAAAAAATGTTGACTTGGTTATTATTACTGGTGGTCTAGGCCCTACTAAGGATGATATTACCAAACATACTATTACTTCTTATTTTAATGATACGTTAATTAAATTTCAAGATATTGAAGAGCATATTAAATACCTGTTTGCTAAGATTAATTACCAATATACGGATCTTGATTTGAAACAGGCTATGCTACCAAGTAAAGCTCATATCTTAAAAAATAATTTTGGTACTGCTTCTGGTATGTGGTTTAATGAGAATGATACTATTTTTGTTTCTTTACCTGGCGTTCCTAATGAAATGAAAGGTTTAATGAAATATGGCGTTTTACCGAAGCTACAAGATACTTTTAAACTTCCTTTTATCCTTCATAAGACCATTGTTACTTATGGTATGGGCGAAAGTAAGATTGCCAAACGTTTAGAAAAATGGGAAGAACGTCTACCTAGTTCTATTAAATTAGCTTACTTACCTTCTTATGGAAAAACTCGTTTACGTTTATCTACCAAAGGTATTAATAAAGAGGTTTTAGAGAAAAATTTTAATAACGAACTTAACACTTTAACTGATTTAGTTAAAGATATTATTGTTGGTATTGATGAAAATGACTCTATAGAAATGTCTATTGGTAAACTTCTCAAAAAAAATAATTTTACTATCTCTACTGCCGAAAGTTGCACTGGTGGCAATATTGCTCAAATGATTACTTCTGTTGCTGGTTCTTCTAACTATTTCATTGGTTCTATTGTTAGTTATAATGCTAGAATTAAAACGGAGTTCTTACATGTTTCTCAAAAAATTATTGACATGCACAGTGTTGTAAGTTCCAATGTTGCTAAAGAAATGGCTGAAAATATTAAATCCATTTACAATACTGATTTTGCTATTGCTACTACTGGTAATGCTGGCCCTACTACCGATAATACAGATACTACTGTTGGTGTTGTCTTTATTGCTATTGCTGGTCCTGAGCAAACTATTGTTAAAGAATTTAATTTTGGACAACCTAGAGATAGAGTCATTCAAAAAGCTTCTGTTAAGGCTTTAGAATTATTACAGATTGAGATTATTCGTTGAATATAAATTACTTTATATTTATCTAATTAAACTAAAATGTCCTCTTTTTAGTATTGTTCTACCTTTATAGTCTTTCAATTTTACAGTAAACCAATAATCGGCTGGTGGCGCTGGTGCATTATTATACCTACCATTCCATCCTACTGAACTAGAGTCTATTACTTTAATTATTTTACCGTACCTATCGTATATTGTTATTGCTGATACTGTATTAAACTTAACAGTTGTATTTGCATTATTTATATTCCAAGTATCGTAATTTCCATCATTATTTGGTGTTAAAAATTTTGGATAGTCTAATACTATTACTGTTTCTTGCGCATTTGGGATACATCCGTTTTTATCTCTTACGGTTACTATATGAAATCCATATAACACTCCTTCAAACACATTTGAATCTTGGTAATTATAATCATCTGTTGCATATTCATATTCTCCCTCTCCTTCTACTGTTACAATTAAACTTACTCTATTACTATAGGCTATATCCGAAATTATTATCTCTTTTATTATTGCTGTACTTGATTCTTCTACTATTATTGTTCTTGTTACCGTACAATTATCTACACTTGTAACTTCTACTGTATAAACTCCTTTTGTATTAATTGCTATTGTTGGCGCATTTATACTCAAATCTACTATTGGATCTATTCCATTATTAAAAAACCATTTGTATTGGTAATTATTTGGGTCTTCATATAATACTCCTCCTTCTAATATTATAGTATCTGGATAGGTATTTATACAATAATATATCGTTTCATCTTCCTTAACTGTTGGATTATTATATACATTTAAGTAAATACTAATATATGCTACACATCCGTCTTGGTTTCTAATTCGCGCTGTAATTGATTGATTTTGTGCTGTATTTGTATAACTCTCTGGAGTTTGAATTTCATTAGTTTCATTTACTGCATCTGTATGATTTTCATAATAATTTTCAAAAATTACACTTGTGCCTGATGCTTCTGCCTCTGTTAAATCGAATGCTGCAAAATTAGAACTATCCTCATTACACCTAACTAAATTCACATCAAATACAAGTGGTGTCGTTCCATATTCTACTATTATTTCTCCTTCGGATAGGCATCCTCCTCCTAAATCTACTATTACTTTATATATTCCTTGTGATGATACTACGTAGGTTGAATTATTTGCTCCTACTATTGGCACAAAAACACCATCATAAGGTAATGTATCTACTGTCCATGTATATGATATTGCCCCTACATTCTGTGCGTCTAATATAATTGTTTCTGCTCCACAAAGCGCATTACCTGTTGATCGTAATATATCTACTCCTAAATTTGCTCCTATATTAAAACTTCCTGCTTTTATAAATACTGCTGAGTCATATCTAAAGTTTGTATGATCTGCTATTACTAATTTTATATGGTATGTTTGCCCTGCTACTACTGTGCTCCCTGCTGTTAATACTGCTGTTTGTCCATTAAAATTAATTGGTGCACTTGCATTATTCCATGATCCAAAATAAGATTCGTTTTCTGCCGAACAACTTCCTGATATTTCTGGATGTACGGTTGTTACTTGTACTGGTATTGTTGTATTTGGCACTATTGCTATATTTGTGTAATTTGGATCTCCTGCTGCCTTTATTAAAAACGCAAACACATCTGAATATTGGCATGTACTATTATCTCCTTCTTGATATTCTTCTGATGCAAATATATAATCAAAACTCATGTAATTACTTACTGGCACAAAATCAAACTCCAATACTGTTGCATTTAATGTATTTGAAAATACTGCTGCTAAATCTGTATCTGTTCCCCAACTTATTCCTTGATCATCACTTAAACTTGTATTTGGCCCTACAGTATGATTTGCTGTTCCTGTACTTAATACTACTCCTTCATCAAAAGGAAATATAGAACTATTTCCATTAAAATATGCATAACTATTCTCTCCTGTTCCAAAATTACCTCCTGTTACCGAAAAATTAGATATTGTTGCACATCCTGAATTATTAAACAATATATTTTGTACTAAATCTTGAGCTGTTCGTGTATCATCTACCACTATATTTTGTGAGTAAATATTTATTGACACTATTCCTATTAACCATATAAGTAATTGCTTCATGACTTGTAAAAATCTTTCTGCAAAGATACAATTATTTGCATACTTAGTATGTTAAATATACCCAGCCTCGCATTTTTCCATAATAATCATCATTCAAATTTAATACATAAAAATAGGTGCCTGCTGGCATTTTTTTGCCTTTATATATTCCATCCCAATCTGTTGTTGTTTTGTCTCCTTTATAAATAATTGTCCCATAACGGTTGTATATGTACAATTTAAACTCACTAAAATCTTCTCTTAGATTTGTTATTGAAAATGTATTATTATTTTCTCCGTTTGGCGAAAATATTTGTGGTATTACTGGTATTTCTATCACATTTGGCTGGAGGCTATTTAATTTTGTTACTACACAATTAACCATTACATAGTCTTGCCCTGATGTTAACTCTATTGTTGCTGATGTATCTCCTATTTGTATGTTATTATCTATATTATAAAAATCTAAATCCATATTATACAAATCTGTTGCTCCTGTAAAACTATTTGTTCCGTTAAATGCATTATTATCTGGGTTTAATGGGAGGTTCTCTATTAATGTTCCATTTATTCGTAATGATTCATCTACTGCTAACGCACTATCTCCTTCCCATGCCAAAAATCCTATTTTTGCTCCTGATGTATCTATTACATTTAGATTATCTAATTGTATTGTTATATTATCTGGTACGCTTTGCATACCATCGTAAATATTTATTTGGTTTATTGGCAACGCATTATTAGCATATACTATTATTATTGCCCATCCTCCAAAGTTCCCTCCAAAACTACAATAATTTGAAATTACGCCTGTTAAGTCTAGTTCTGAGACTGTATATATTCCATTTCCTGTATTTTTAATTTGTGTTGTTACATCGGTAAATGCACTAAAATAATCATGTCCATTAAATAAGTCTGAAAATGTTCGCTCTGCATTTATTATTTGATTATTCAATTTAATTTGAAAATCTCCTATTCCTGATCCTGCCCAATATAAATATGCTGATTTTACGACATCATTTACATTTAATGTTAATGTTGCTGATGAACTTGTAAGTATGGTACATGTAGGCGTTGCTCCATTTTCAACTAAATTTAACGTATTTCCAATCATGGTAAAATCTATCTTACCATTAAATTGCTCTAGCAACGATATGTCTTGGGCTTTTATATTCTGTATTTGAAAAATTAATATTAAAAAAATTAACTTTTTATATTGATTAATCTTAGAGTTAAATAAACAAAACACCATTTTATTTTTTGTTTAAATGTACATCTTTATTTTTACAACTAACTATTTCTTATAATTTTAGACTAAAATGACCTTTCCTTTCATATCTTTTTCCTTCATTATCTATAAAGGTTGCTACAAACCAATAATCTGATTCTATTGCTAATCTACCTAAATAAAATCCATCCCAAGTTGTCGCTTTATTTAAGTTTGTTATTACTTTTCCATATCTATCATAAATTACTACTGATGTTGTTGCAAACCCCTCTCCTCCATACACATAAAATGTATCGTTTAATCCATCATGGTTTGGCGTTATAAATCTTGGAAATCGTATTACTACTATTTCTTTACTAACTATTGGTGTACATCCATTTTTATCTCTTACATGTATAATATGCGCGCCTTCTATCACATTGTAAAATATATGTCCTTTCAACTCATTTGCATCTTCAAAATTACCACCATCTAACGCAAACTCATAGTCTCCTGCTCCACTCACTAATACAGATACTCTATTATTTGGTAAATCATCAAATATAGTTACAGTTTCTATTTTTGATATACTAGATTCTGAAACTACAAACTTTTTTGTTGTTGTACACATAGAGCCTGTAGTTGCCATTGCAATTACCGTATATTCTCCTCCCTCTGTTATTGTAACAAAATCTTGTGTTGCTGTTGGTGTTACTATTTCTTCTCCTTTATCGTTCTCCCAATAATATTCATAAGCTCCTTGTGGGTTTTCTACATGTACTTCTAATGGATTATCTGGCAACTGGTCTAAACATAATAAATGATCTGAAATATCAAATACTGGATTATCTACAATTACTTGAAAATCTAATGTTGTTTCGGCATAACAATTTGTATTATTTGTATTTATTACCCTTGCTGTTATTATTTGATTTCCTGTATTAAAATACTCTGGTAATGTTGGTAAAACTTCTGTACCGTTTGCATAATAGTAACGTATTTCTGTATTGGGTTGCATCCCTCCTAAGATACTTGGACCTATTGATGATGTATCAAATACTGCCATTCCATTTGTCTGGTCTGGCAAATCATCACATAATGATGCTACTATTACTGGATTTGCTACTGGCATTACATCTACTATAAATTTTAATGTTGTCTCTTCATAACATGCTCCATCTGGATCATTTGTAACATTATTTGTAGCTCGTATTGTTATTGTCTGTGATATTGATGTATAACTTGGTAAAAAGTTTGCTGTTGGTATTTGTATCCCTATAAAATCGTAATACGTTAATGTCACTCCTGTTTGTCCTTGCAATACTGTATTTATAACTCCTGTAGTGTCAAATGTGGATTGTCCTGTTCCGTCATCACATCCTCGAATCTCTGCTATTGGATTTGCTACTGGTAAGGATTCTACTACTAAGTCTACATATAAATTTATTCCTAAACCTGCACAATCTAAATTTGTATTGTTATTTACTCTTATATATATTCGCTCTGTATTTGGCGAACCTGCATTTCGGTATGTTGTATTTGGTATTATTTCGTTTGATTGCAATTGTGCATCTATTACACTATGATAAAATGACACTAATAAATTTGGTCGTATTCCTATTGGAAATATACTTTTAACTGCTGTTTCTACTTGTGTTAAATCAAATGTTGTAATACCATCTCTATCATCATTTACTGCATCTACATAATCATCACATTCATATAATGTACCTGTATAATTTGTATTGGTCGCCGAAACTATTATATCTACTTGCTCTACTATGTGACAAAATCCATTATCTACTCGCACCCACAATGTTGTACTTGCTGTTGTATAATTTACTTCATTAACTGCACTTATTGCATTAATCCCTGCATTGGCATCTACCAAAGTTGTATGATAGGTAAATGTTTCGTTTATAAAATTTGTTGAGATACTTGAACTTATTGTTGTTAAGTCTAGGATACTTATTCCATCTGTATCATCATCACATTGCCTTACCGTAATTGGTGTTGTAACTACTGGATATGAATGATATGTTACTGTTGCTACTCCAAAAAACTCACAAGATCCGTTATTAAAATTTATCTCTAATTTATATTCTCCTGACCCATGCACAACTCCATCTATATCTATAAAACTTGTTGTTACTAATGGCACAATTAATACATCATCTAAGTACCATGTATAACTCGTTATTGCTGGGTAGGTTAATATATCTGCTGGTGCTGGTTGTAATCTATATGTATCTCCATCACATAAATCCAAATTTGTTACTAATACTGTTGGATCATTATTAATTATATCTATATTAGATAAAAATAATGATTGTATAAAAGGTGGTAATCCTTGTCGTGATACTCCTGAACCTAAATCTATTGCATTATGCTGATAATTACACCCTACTCCTAAAGTTTCAGGATCATTAACTGCTCCCAGAAAATTAGAACCCGAATTGTAATGTGCAGATAAAGCTCTATAAATTTTACCATTAGGTCCCATTTGTAATGCTCCTCTATATGTATTCGTATTATGCGCTATTAGCTTTACAGGATTCCCTAGCGTAGTTAAATCGAATTGCCACAGATAACCATCTTGTGGTGATTGATTAAAGGTTCTTCCACTGGCTATTGATGTAACATATAACCTATCTGTACTTAATGAAAATTCTAACCCATACGGTATTGTATTTGTTAAATTACTACTATGTGTAGCATCACTCAGATTTAATTGAATCTGACCTGAGATTAAACCTGTTGTGTAATCAAAATCATATAATAATACTCCATTCTGACCTAAACCTGAATGCACTATACCTAACCTTGTTCCATCAGCAGACATTTTCATATACCCTCTTCCATCTGTAATATTTACAGATGTTGATGATGTAACACTACTAGTATTTACACCTGTATTTGCTACCTCAAAACTATGAAAAGTTGAATAATTTCGTGAAACACCACTAGTTGATGAAAATGCAATCACCCATATTGAGCTACAATTATCGCTTTTTACTGCCGTTATTTTTTCGGAACAATGATCTAACAATGGTATGTTTTTTTGACCTGTTACTACATCTCCCAATCCTCCATTTAAAGTCATGTCTACTTCTGAATACTGTAGTCCAAATTGATTCGTATTATGTTCATCAACTGTAAAAATATAATATCGATCGGAATCTTCTGGTTTTGGCACTATAATAGCGGATTGCGAACTTGATGGATTTCCGTGCAATGCAATACCATTTGGCATTGCTACATCATTGCTTGTATATACAGTAATTCCATCTGTATAAAATAATAAATTTCCTGATGAGTCTGAAATAGCCGCACAACCTTCTATTGTTTGTATTGCTCCATTTGTTGTTGCAACTGGTGTTCCTGAATTAAAGTCTAATCCTGAATTATCTCCAAAATACCAAACATTTGCCTCTCCTTGTGCAAACATTTGCAAAGATAATACTGTAAAAATTAATAAAATAAGTGCTTTTTTCATTTAGTGGGAGTTGTTATATATGTCAAATATAAACAATCACTACATCAAACTAAAAAAATTTAACATTATTTTCAACTAATAACTGTATTTATTGAGCTTTTAGCATTCTTTCTTAAATTAAATTACAAATCTCTTTTCTGTAGTAGTCTATATGATAAGAAAACAAAAATAAATGTCCACATTAATACTATTGCTATTTCATACCAATGCACTGCATAATCATAATCAATATTTTCTCCTACTTGGTTTGCTAATGATTTTACTGCTTTTAATCTAGCAAATGGTTGATTAATTAAATTACTCATTGCTGTTAATGGCAAAAACTGTGTTATCTCAGAAACAAATTCTGATTTATGTCCTAATTTCCATTGTAATAATCCATGGATTATACCTTCTGTAAATAACCACACAAACATTGCTCCTATTGCAAATGCGGAACGTTTTATTAACATGCCCAAAAATAAACCAAATGAAAAGAAGCCTACTAGTTTTACAAAAAATGCAAGTAAAAATTCTAAGTCTGAAAATATAATGGACATTTCATTATAATCAGAATAAATCATTCCTAAAACAAGTGATATTACAAAAACAAACAATGTAGACATTGCTGCTAACAATATAACTAAATAAAATTTTGAAAGTATAAATTCTTTTTTACTTAACCCATCAATTAAATTTTGCTTTAAAGTTCGATTACTATATTCATTTGTAATCATGGATACTATAACTAACAGTAAAAATAATTTAAAAATGGATGCAAAAAATGTATTAAAATGCCAAATAAATGGAAAGTTGAATATCCCTTGATCTGCAAGATGAAATTTTACTGGTCCAATATCAAATTTTATTGCAGCCACTAAGGATATTGATGTTAACAAAACAAAATATACACTTATTAATATTTTACTTGCTCTGCTATTTTTTAATTTAATCAGTTCTATTTGAATTAATCGTATCATGTTTTGCTTTAATTTTGATTTGTTAGTAATAAAAACTGATTTTCTAAACTTGGTTTTCTTTTAACCAAATGCGTTAAAGTAATTCCATTATTAAATGCTAATTTATTTATTTCAGCAGTAGTCACTTCTGCTTCTAATTGTGCAATAATTGTATTTTTTTCTATTTTAGTAGATGCTATTCCTTTATAACTTGATAGAATTTTAACTAACTCTTCTTTATTCTCACATTGTAAATCTATCCAACCAAACGATGCTGTCATTTCATCCACTCTCCCTTCATATAATTTTATTCCATTTCGTATAATTACTACATGCGAACATACTTTTTCCACTTCATCTAATAAATGTGATGCTAATAATATGGTTGTTCCTGTTTCTGCTATGTCTGTAATAATTTTACGAATTTCATGTATTCCTTGTGGATCTAGCCCATTTGTTGGCTCATCTAATATTAATATTTCTGGATCATTTAATAATGCGGATGCTATTGCTAAACGCTGCTTCATCCCTAATGAAAAAGTTTTAAACTTACTATTTTTCCTTTCTAATAAATTTACTTTTTCTAATTTTTCTTCTATTTTATTAGTTGAAATTCCTTTAATTTTACAAACTAATCGCAAATTTTCATATGCACTCATATTTGGATAAAAATTTGGTCTTTCGATAATTGCTCCAACTTTCTTTAGCGCTTCATGTGTAGAAATAGTATCATTAAACCAGCTAAATTGCCCTGAAGTTGCATTTACTACATTTAATATTATCCCTAAAGTTGTTGATTTTCCACTTCCATTTGGACCTAAAATCCCATAAACATTTCCTTTTTCAATTTCAAACGAAAGGTTATTTACGGCATGTACTTTTCCAAATTTTTTATTTAGATTTTTTAGACTGAGAATTGTTTCCAAATTAATACGGTTTTAGTTTTTAGTATGACGATGTTGTTCTTTAAATGTTACATTTATTGCTGTAAAAATATAAATTTATTGCATAAAAAAAAGCCTTACTATTCTAAATAGTAAGACTTTTTATTAATGATATAGATTATCTTAATGCTTTACCTTTTTTATCGTAAAAACGATAATTTAGATATTGGTATGCATCTCTTGGTAATATTTTTATCCATTTTTTGTGTTCCATAAACCACTTTTGCTGTATTGATGGGAATCCTTTCCTTAAATAAGCTGCAATAAATGGATGTGTATTTAGTACTAATCCGTTATATTTTGGATGATTTACAAACCGAATTAAATCGTGTTGTATTTTATCAATTAGCACTATTGGTGCCTCTACTGTTCCGTTTTTATTCGGATTTGGCTCTCGTGTATCTATAACGCGTTCTTGCCTTACACGCTGTCTGGTAATTTGTATTAATCCAAATTTACTTGGAGGTAAAATTTTATGCTTTGTTCTACTAAATTGCATCTCAGACTTTAAATGTTCATAGAGTTTATTTCTATGTTCTGCTATATGCATATCAATAAAATCAACTACTATTATACCACCCATATCACGTAATTGTAACTGTCGGGCAATTTCTGTAGCTGCTATTAAGTTTACTTCTAGAGCTGTTTCAGCTTGTGTATTACCTTTACTTGAACGATTACCACTATTTACATCTATTACATGTAATGCTTCGGTATGTTCAATAACTAAATATGCGCCTTTTTGCATGGAAACAGTTCGTCCGAATGCAGTTTTTATTTGACGCTCAATTCCAAATTTTTCAAAAATTGGAACGGTTGAATTATAGTATTTAACAATGGAAGCTTTTTTCGGTTCTATTCTTTCTAAATATTCTTTTATTTCTTTTACTAATTCTTTATTATCCGATAAAATTCGGGTAAACGAATCGTTAAAAATATCTCTTAGGATAGAGGATGCTCTATTCATTTCTGAAAGTACTTTTACTGGCACTTTCTGATTTGGAACTACTATTTGCTTACAAAGAGTCTTCCATATTTCTAATGAATTCTGTAAATCTTTATCTAAATCTGCTACTTTTATTCCATCCGCAACAGTTCTTAAAATCACACCAAAACCTTTTGGCTTAATGCTTTTTACTAATCGTTTTAATCGTTCTTTTTCGGTTTTACTATTAATTTTTTGTGATACCGAAATTCGATCTGAAAAAGGTACCAATACCAAATAACGCCCTGCTATTGATAGCTCCGAGCTTATTCTTGGTCCTTTAGTAGAGATAGGTTCTTTTACTACTTGTACTAGTAAATTCTGACCTCCTTTTATTACTTTTTCGATATTTCCATTTTTGTCAATATCTTTTTCGAATTTAAAATTATTTAACAGGTAATCGTTATTTTTACCTGATTGTATTTGTTTCATGAATTTTTGTAGAGACAATAATTTTGGTCCCAAATCATGATAATGTAAAAAAGCATCCTTCTCGCTTCCTACATTTACAAATGATGCATTTAATCCGTTTAATGTTTTTTTTACTTTGGCAAGAAATATATCGCCAACAGCAAATTCATTATCATTACTATCTTTATGTAGCTCTATTAATTTACCATCTTTTAATAAAGCAAAATCTATATCAGAGGAATTTGATCTAATAATTAATTCTATGTTCACTCTGTGTTTGTTTTGTACCAATCATATTTTACAATGAGAGGTAAGTTAATATCATGTATGTACAAACGAAACTTGATTTATTCAAATTTCTATTTCAATGAACTTAAAAAATAAATGATGCGTGAAAAATCACGCATCTAAATTTATTTCTTCTTTTTGTGACGGTTCTGTCTACTTCTTTTTTTACGTTTGTGAGTAGCTATTTTACTACGTTTTCTTTTTTTACCGCTTGGCATATTAATATATTTTAATGATTATTATTTCACTTTTACTTTGGTCTTTACACCTTCAACAAAAACTTTTGCTGGTTTAAAAGCTGGAATGTTATGTGCTGGTATTTTAATAGTAGTGTTTTTTGTAATGTTTCTTCCAGTCTTTTCAGCTCTCTTCTTTACAATAAAACTTCCGAATCCTCTAAGATAAACATTTGTCCCACTCTCTAGAGCGTCTTTTACTTCTACCATTAAGTCTTCAATTACTCTTAATACGTCTGCTTTCTCTAATCCAGATTTTTCTGCAATATTCGATACGATTTCTGCTTTTGTCATTTTTTAATATTTAATCAGTTATTAATTTGTTTGTTTATTAAGTTTGCAAATATATAAATTTTTATCATATATTTTCGGCTAATTAATTAAATTTTAATTGAATAAATTTTTATAAGCAATTTTATGAGATTTTCTACTAAACTAACAAACTGGTATATTAAGTACAAACGTGATTTTCCTTGGAGAAATACTAAAACTCCTTACAAAATTTGGTTGTCCGAAATTATTTTACAACAAACAAAAACAAGTCAAGGACTTCCTTATTATGAAAAATTTATCAAAAATTTTCCAACAATTAATAATTTAGCTAACGCTAATGAAGAAAACGTTCTTAAATTATGGCAAGGTTTAGGTTACTACTCCAGAGCTAGGAATTTACATTTTACTGCAAATTTTATCGTTAATGAATTAAATGGAGTATTTCCTACTAATTATAAAAATTTATTAGTCTTGAAAGGTGTTGGTGATTATACTGCATCTGCCATTGCCTCAATATGTTTTAATGAAAAATGTGCTGTTGTTGACGGAAATGTTTATCGTGTTTTAGCAAGATTTTTTAATATTAAAACTCCTATTAATAGTTCTAAAGGCATAAAAGAATTTAAATTACTAGCTCAAGAACTCCTACCTAATACTGATTTTGGCCTTTACAACCAAGCAATAATGGATTTTGGCGCTACAATTTGCACGCCAAAAAAACCAAATTGTGATACTTGTATTTTTAATGATAGCTGTATTGCTTTACAAAAAAAGAGAGTTTCTATATTACCAATTAAAACTTCAAAAACAAAAATTAAAAAAAGATATTTTAACTACATTGTAATTATTGCAAAAAATAAAACTACTATTCTTAATAAACGAACAAACAAAGACATTTGGCTAAACTTATATGAATTTCCTTTAATTGAAACTAAAGAGGAAATTGATAAAAAAGGTTTAATTGAAACTCCAATATTCAACACTATAATTAATAAAAATACGAATTACAACCTACAACTATTTAATCTAAAAATGATTGTTCATAAATTATCACATCAACATTTATTTACCAAATTCTGGATTGTAAATATAAATACAAACTTACCAAATTCTATACCTTATTATATTATCAAAAAATATCCAGTACCAACACTTATTGATAATTTTATTAGAGAATTTGATATTTAATTCCATTTTTTAGTATTTTTGATTAAATTTTCAAAATTATGGCTGGTACTTTAAATAAAGTTTTACTAATTGGTCACTTAGGTGACGAGGTAAAAATGCATTACTTTGATGGCGGAAACTGCCTTGGAAGATTTCCAATTGCAACAAATGAAGTATATACAAACAAATCAACTGGAGAAAGAGTTACTACTACCGAATGGCACAACTTAGTTGTAAGAAATAAACTTGCGGAAAACTGTGAAAAATACCTGAGTAAAGGCGACAAAGTTTATGCTGAAGGTCGTATTAAAACTAGACAATGGCAAGATGATAGTGATACCAAAAGATATACTACAGAAATTCAAGTAACTGAATTAAAATTCCTTACCACAAAAAAAGGGCATGAAAGTAATACTCCACAAACTGAGACAAAACCAGCTCCAGCAATAAAAACAGAGAAAGATGATGACTTGCCTTTTTAATAAACCAACACTAACCCTAATATAAAACTCATTGGATCCAGAACCCATAAGTCTTTTTTTAATAATAATGATTAATTGGCAATTGCCTATTGAAATTGTCTCTCTTGGTATTTTATTAATCTCTTCAGCGTTAATTTCAGGTACAGAAATTGCTTTTTTCTCACTATCTAAGCATCAAATAGACAACGCAATAACTGATAAAAAAAAGAATATAAATTTAGTCATTAAGCAATTAGAAAAACCTAAAAAATTATTAGCAACTATATTAATTGTAAATAATTTTATAAATATTCTTTTTATTATTATTTTCACTTATGTAAGTGATTATTTTTTTGGAAACATACAATCTACCTATATTAAGTTTTTACTCGAGGTTGTTTTAGTTACCTTTTTAATTTTACTTTTTGGAGAAGTATTACCAAAAGTTTATGCCAATAGAAATTCGATGAAAATGACTCTTTTTATGGCAAAACCAATAAAACTTTTAAATTCTTTTTTCTCTTTTTTGAGTATTCCGCTAATGAGCTTGACAAGTATCATTGAAGCTAGATTACAGAAAAAACAATCGGATATATCAGTAGAAACCTTATCCGAAGCTTTAAAACTAACCACAAATGACACCTCTGATGAAGAACAAAAAATATTAGAAGGTATCGTTAGCTTTGGGAATACAGAAACGATACAAGTAATGTGTCCAAGAATTGATGTTTTTGCTTTATCTGAAGTAGACTCCTTTGAAAAAGTATTGAAAAAAATTACTGCTAAGGGTCATTCTAGAATTCCTATATATTCAGAAAATATAGATAATATTGTTGGTATTTTATACACTAAAGATTTACTACAACATATTAGCAAAACAAAATTCAAATGGCAAAATTTACTTAGAGATGCTTTTTTTGTCCCAGAAAACAAAAAATTAGATGATTTGTTAAAAGACTTTAAAGATAAAAAAAATCATTTAGCTATTGTTGTAGATGAATATGGCGGAACCTCTGGAATTGTAACTCTTGAAGATGTTATTGAAGAAATTGTAGGAGATATAAGTGATGAGTATGATGATGATGATGATGATATTTCTTTCTCTAAAATTGATGATAGTAATTATGTATTTGATGCTAAGATTTCCTTAAAAGATTTTTATAAAATATTAAATATTAATGAAACTAAATTTGAAGATAAAAAAGGAGAAGCTGAAACTCTTGCAGGGTTTATATTAGAAATATATGAACGATTCCCTAAAAAAAATGACACAATAAAATTTGAAAACTTAACGTTTACTATTGAGTCTTTTGATAAAAAAAGAATTAAACAAATTAAGGTAACTATAAATTAGACTTTCTGTTACTTAAAAAGAAGCAGTTCTAATAAGAAAACAATACTAACTTGAAAAATAAAATATTAAAAATCTTATTTATAATAACAATTACAATAAGTGTATTGAGTTCTTGTAATAATGATGTTTTACCCAAGCCAACTGCTTTTTTACGTTTAGAGTATCCAAATGATAATTATACCTTAACCAAAACAACTCCTTACGAATTTGAAACACCAAAAAAGTCAAAAATTTTGGTAAACAGTAAATATTGGATGAAAATAAAATATCCAAAACTAAAAGCTTCTATTGAGATTACATATAGACCTATAGAAAATAATCTTAATGAATTATTGCTCGAAGCAGAAAAATTAACCATCACCCATGCTAAAAAAGCAGATGAAATTTATTACGATACGTATAAAAATGAATTAAATAAGGTTTATGGTAAATTAAGTAACGTTACTGGCAATGCTGCATCTCCATTACAATTTTATTTAACTGATAGTACAAAACATTTTTTAACTGGAGCAATTTATTTTAATGTACAACCAAATTACGATTCCATATATCCTGCCATAAAATACATTGAAAAAGATGTAAAACATCTGATAAATACTACAGCATGGCACTAATTACTCTAAGTGCTTAAACACAATAATTAGCCTCTATTTTTAGGTGCTAAGTAAAAAATAACAAAAAACAATAAAATATATTTGCTCATTTTATAAAGTATCTGTACTTTTGCACCTCGATTTTAAACAAAGAAAACAATGTCTAGAGTTTGTGAACTTACAGGAAAGAAAGCAATGGTAGGAAACAACGTTTCTCACGCCTTGAATAGAACTAAAAGGAAATTCAAAGCGAATTTAATGAAAAAACGTTTTTATATTCCTGAAGAAGGTAAGTGGATTACTTTAAAAGTTTCTACTTCTGCATTAAAAAACATCAATAAATTAGGAATAGCTGCGGTGCTTAAAGAAGCAAGAGCAAAAGGATTTCTAAAAAAATAAATTATAATGGCAAAGAAAGGTAACAGAATTCAGGTTATTTTAGAATGTACAGAACATAAAGCAACTGGTAAACCAGGTACGTCTAGATATATTACAACTAAAAACAAAAAGAACTCTCCTGACAGAATGGAATTAAAGAAATTTAATCCAATCTTAAAGAAAATGACTGTTCATAAAGAAATAAAATAATAAATTATGGCAAAGAAAGCAGTAGCATCGTTACAAACAGGGTCTAAAAGATTAGCAAAAGCTATAAAAATGGTAAAATCTCCAAAAACAGGAGCTTATATTTTTGTAGAAAAAATTATGGATCCTTCCAAAACAAAAGAATTTTTTAGTAAATAATAATTCTTTTAACAAAATATTATAAAGCTACTGTCATAACGATAGTAGCTTTTTTTGTTATTTTTACAAACAATAACCAACCCTAAACCTATTGCAGTAATGCAATTTAATATTTGAGAAAATGAGTCTATTTAAAAAATTATTTTCAAAAGAAAAAAAAGAAACCTTAGATAAAGGTTTAGAAAAAACAAAAACTTCTTTTTTAAACAAGCTATCTAAAGCTGTTGCTGGTAAATCTAAAGTGGATGATGAAGTTTTAGACAATTTAGAGGAAGTATTAGTATCTTCAGATGTTGGTGTAAATACTACGCTAAAAATAATTGATAGAATTGAAGCTAGGGTTGCTAAAGATAAATATTTAGGTACGGAGGAGTTAAACAAAATACTTAGAGAAGAGATTGCTGCATTATTAGCGATGACTAACGTAGGTAATGCTACCGAGTTTTCCATACCAGAAAATAAAAAACCGTATGTAATTATGGTAGTTGGCGTTAATGGTGTTGGTAAAACAACAACTATTGGCAAACTAGCTAACCAATTTACAAAACAAGGTAAAAAAGTATTACTTGGTGCCGCAGACACATTTAGAGCGGCAGCCATAGACCAATTACAAGTTTGGGCTGATAGAGTAAATATACCTATGGTAAAACAAAATATGGGTTCTGACCCTGCTTCTGTTGCTTTTGACACCATGCAATCTGCTGTAAAACAAGATGTAGATGTTGTAATTATAGATACTGCTGGTAGATTACACAACAAAGTCAATTTAATGAATGAGCTTACTAAAATTAAAAAAGTAATGCAAAAAGTAATTGCAGATTCTCCTCATGAAATTTTATTAGTTTTAGATGGCTCTACTGGACAAAATGCATTTGAACAAGCCAAAGCATTTACCAAAGCGACTGAAGTAAATGCACTTGCTGTAACTAAGTTAGACGGCACAGCCAAAGGTGGTGTTGTAATCGGTATTTCTGATCAATTTCAAATTCCAGTAAAATATATTGGTGTTGGTGAAGGTATTGATGACCTGCAAGTTTTTAATAAAATTGAATTTGTGGATTCTTTTTTTAAGTAAAATTAATAAGGAAAAATACATAAATATTGAAAAATAAAACAAAAATACAACTCCTGAATTTTTGTAAATATTTCACATCTAAACTAATAATTATTCTTGTTAGCTTAAAACACTTTATCTTCATTACACAAAGTTAACTATTTATTTATTTGGTTTTTAACGTTTTATTATGTAAGTTTGTTTATATTTAATCAAAAAAACAAAATATTATGAAGACAATTTTAAAACTATTATTAGTTTCTATTTTACTTTTTTCATTTACATCAAATAATACAAAAGATGTAAAATTAAATTTAAACGAAGAAACAACAGCGAGCCATAGAGGCACTTTTCAGTTTCAATACAATAATGTTATCTATTCCAAATCATGGGCTCAAGATAAGGCTCCAACTAAGGCTGATTGTTTAAACATGCTAAGTACTGCTTACAATAAAATGTCATCTAAAGAAAAGACAGCTTTTTCTTGTGCAAAAGCAAAAATGGTAAAATTAATTAATTCTGCAGGAAACGGAATAGATGCTCAATATGCTAAATCTTATTATGTTTCTCAATGTTGCCCTAACTGTATTAAAAATTTAGGAAAAGATAATGGAGCTAGATGTGACTTAGAAATATTTGCAGGAAGAGCAGCAACAAATTAAAATAACTATAAATGAATATACAAGATAAAAAAAAGTATGCAGCATTAGCTTATGCTTTAGCATCAACAAGAGGAGTTTTACATGATATTATTAATGGAAACATTGATAAAGATGAAGTACAGAGAGTTTATAATGGAACTACGTTAGAGAATATTCTAGACACCATTAAAGTTGAAAATTATGAAAAAGATATGGACTGGAATAATTTTTTAACAGAAGAGGACAAACAAAAAATTACAGGTAAATAAATTACTCGTAATGTTTACTATCTTTTACAAGAAATAAGTATTTAATTAATGTAAAAGAAAAGCGCCATTACAACAATGACACTTTTCTTTTACATTAATTTGATTTTATAATGAGATAAAAATAAAAAATATTTTTTAGTGTACAAACTTAAAATTACAAGCATAGCCTTAGTTGTGGTTATAATTTTAAATGAAGTAGTATGAGAAAAGATAAAAAAATTAGAACTTATTTTGATATCAATGCGATATGATGTAATATCTGTAGGTGTTTTTACAAAATAGTTTTCAAAAGAATCTAAAAAATAAGTCATAATTATTTCAAATTTTATTTTTTATAAATTACTTACAGTCATATTTTTAGATCAATAATGATTAGCCATTTTATTTATTATTGTGTTTCGTGTTCATTAAAATCTTTCATTTCAAAATAACATATTTCACAAACCAATTTAATTTTTTGCATATTCTATAGATTTATCATTCCAACCATTTGTTTTTAATCTTTCTTTTTCGCATTCATCACACCATGCTTGAAAATCCTCATCCTTATTAAGTTCCATTCCTTTATTGGTTTCAAACGCTTCTTCAAATCCAGTTTTATATTCTGTATTTAAATGCTGGCAAATAAATGCTTTTCTTATTTTTCCATGAACTTCACATTCTATTAGTTCATTTTCAATTTCCTCTGCTTTTTCTTTACTGATTTGGTCCGTTATTAAAAAGTAAAATTCAAGATGTCCAGACACAACTCGATATGTTCCGATTCCTTTTAGTATTTCAGATGTAATACCAAGTACATTTTGAAATGAGCTGAAAGAAATTGATTTAATTTATTACTCATTGATGAGTAAAAATCTATTCATAGCCTACGTTATGGATCTATTTTTTGAAGAAAAGGAGTGATAAAATAAATGATTTATTAGGCTTATTTTAATGTGTATTTGGTATAATTGCCGTTAACTCCCAACCTGTAAATTCATCTCCTTCAAAATAATCATTCACTAAGTTTTCATATTTTTTTTTCTCTCCGAATTCTTTTATTTTTAATGTCTTTAATTTTCTTGGCTCAACTGAACTTTCATTTGCCCAAGACCATAACCAAGTATTTGTATTTCTTGAAAATGAACCAACAGGAATGTATTTGAAGTAAACTTCTTTATTATCACTATATAACCTTAAAATTTCGCTTGATTGATTGTAAAACCAATTATTATAATTATCTGCTTTATATTTTTCCACAAACTTACTTTGCTTCACTTGCAATCTATCAATTGCTCTCTGAGAAAAAATTTAGTATTTCAATGGTTTAAAAATCAATTTGTTTTATCTTTTTGAATTATCGCAATTTACAACTAAAAAAAAATAACAAACCCAATCAATCAATAACCAAATTAATTTTTGCCCAAAGTTCATTATCAAAACTAGATAGACCTAAAGAGTCACCACCAGCAGCATCACCCATTCTAATAACAACAATATTTTTACTAGGCACAACATAAATTTTTTGATCTTTAGCACCCAAAGCAGCAAACATATCATTTGGAGCATTCGGAATAATAGCACCAGAAAAAACTTGAGAATCCGTACCAATAAAACTCTCTTTACCATTCAGCCACCATAAATAGCCATACGATTTATTCAAATTTTGAGAAGTAGTAACCATAGCATTAAAATACGAATTACTAACAATAGTATTACCATTCCATACACCATTATTCAAAGCCAACAAACCAAAACGAGCCATACTCCTAGTAGAACTAGAAAAAAGATTCAAATAAGACAAACTACTCCAACTCCCTTGCATACCAATTTTATCTAATATTTTTGCTCTAATAAAAGGCTTAAAATTCATACCAGTACTTTGGCTCAAAATATTCTGAACCTGAATAAAAGCACCTTGATGATATCCCCAAACCGTACCAGCATCAGCCTGATACTTCATACAACTTGGTGGCGTACAAATCCAATCTAAAAAATTACTTTGCATATTCATTAAGCCAGAAGTCATGGTCAAATGATGCTTAACAGAAATCAAATCTTGTTTGTCCCTAGTAAGCGAAGACCAATTAGCACCCAAATAATCCGAAGTTTTATTATTAATATCTAAAAACCCTTCATCTTGAGCAATCCCAACAGCAACAGAAGTTAAACTCTTTGAAGCCGAATACCAAGTCCAATTAGCAAACTTACTATGCCCATTAAAATACTGCTCAATAACAATATTTCCATCTTTTAAAATAATAAAACCTTTGGTGTTTTTAGAATCTAAATAATCTAACAAAGGTTGTACATGATTAGTATTCCAACCTAAACTACTAGGAGAAAAAGATTGCCAAGTATTACCAGTTAAAGGAGGGAAATACATAGAACCATCTGGAGTTGTAGGCACATCAGAATCATCACTCTTACAAGATAATAAAAACAGCACTACAAAAAGAAATAAATATTTTTTCATAATAACAAAAGAGGTATCTAACTTAGACCTATAAAAATCCAAAAGGTTTAATTACTTTTGCGTTAAAGATATAAAAATTATTAATACAAAACATAACAGGCTCTATACAATAATAAATGCGAACAAAATATACAAAACAAAATAAGATAAATGTAATAACACTAGGCTGTTCAAAAAATATAATTGATAGCGAAATGTTAATGGGACAACTAAAAGCAAATAATAAAAACGTAGTACACGAAGATGCACAAGACGATGGGAATATAGTAGTAATAAATACCTGTGGCTTTATAGGTAAAGCAAAAGAAGAATCCGTAAATACAATACTACATTATGCGCAGAAAAAAGAACGAGGAGAAGTAGACAAGGTATTTGTAACAGGGTGCTTAAGCGAGCGATATAAGCCAGATTTAGAAAAAGAAATAGAGAATGTAGATCAATATTTTGGAACACATGATTTGCCAAATTTATTAAAAGCATTAGAAGCAGATTACAAGCATGAATTGATAGGTGAGCGAATGACAACGACACCAAAGCATTACGCCTATTTAAAAATAGCCGAAGGCTGTGACAGACCATGCTCCTTTTGTGCAATACCGCTAATGCGAGGGAAACACGTGTCAAAAACAATAGAAAATTTAGTAATAGAAACAAAAAAACTAGCAGAAAAAGGCATAAAAGAACTCATATTAATAGCACAAGACCTAACCTACTACGGCTTAGATATATATAAAAAAAGAACGTTAGCAACATTACTAAAAGAACTAATAAAAATAGACGGAATAGAATGGCTACGATTACATTACGCATTTCCAAAAGGATTTCCGCTAGATGTATTGGAAGTAATGAAGAATGAACCAAAAATATGTAATTATTTAGATATACCGTTGCAGCACATCAATACAGAATTGCTAAAATCAATGAAACGAGGCACAACATCTACAAAAACGAGAGAACTGGTAGCGCAATTCAGAAAAACAGTACCAAACATGGCAATAAGAACAACCATGATAGTAGGATACCCAGGAGAAACAGAAACAATATTTCAAGAATTAAAAGAATTTATAAAAGAAAGTAAATTTGAACGATTAGGATGCTTTACCTATTCACACGAAGAAGACACAACAGCATATCAATTAGAAGATAACATACCACAAGAAGTAAAAGAACAGCGAGTAGCCGAAATAATGGAATTACAAGCAGAAATATCATTTAACCTCAACCAAGAAAAAGTAGGAAAAGTATTTACCTGTATTTTCGACAGAAAAGAAGGAAATGATTATATAGGCAGAACAGAATATGATTCGCCAGACGTAGATAATGAAGTAATAGTAGATGCAACCAAACACTTTCTACAACTTGGAGAATTTATAGATATAGAAATAACAGAAGCAACAGATTTTGATTTATATGGCACACCAGTAACCTATAGTAAAATTAAAGATTTGTAAAATCCAAGCTAACAGGTTTTGAAACCTATTAGATTTTAATTAAACAACAAAAAAATGGAAAACAACACTTACAACACAAATACAAAAGAAACAACATCATGTAGTATTACAGACAAAGGCTGTAAAACAACAGACAATAAAGAAAAATTAGGAGAATATTGGTGTGCAATGTACACCAATTCAGATATAACCAAATTAGGCTGGTACGAAAGTGGAGCAACACCAAGTTTATACTTAATAAACAAAACAAAAATAAAAAAAGAAGCAATACTATTTAACGTAGGAGCAGGAGCAACAACCCTAATAGACCAACTAATAAAACAAGGTTACACCAATATAATAGCAAATGATATAAGTAGTTGTGCATTAAACAAGATAAAAAACAGAATAGGAGAATCAAAAAAAAACGTACAATGGATAGTCGATGATTTGGTAAACCCAACAGAACTAAAAAAACTACCACAAGTAGATATATGGAATGACAGAGCAGTATTGCATTTCTTTACAGAAAAAAAAGACCAAAACACCTATTTTAAATTACTAAAACAAAAAGTAAACAAAAACGGCTATGTAATATTAGCAGAATTCAATTTAGAAGGAGCAACAAGCTGTTCAGGCCTACCAGTAAAACGATATAATGCAGAAATGCTACAAGAAAAACTAGGAAAAGACTTTAGCTTACTACAAGAATTTAACTACGATTATGTAATGCCAAACGGAGAAAAACGTAAATATGTATATACCATGTTTCAAAGAAACACAATAAGTAAAGCAAAAAAGTGAAAACCGTAACCTATAAAAAAACAGGCTATTTTTCAAAAACAGCAATAGACTATCTATCACAAAACGAACAGATAAAGGAATATTACGACTTATACCCAACCAAAGAGAATATAAAAAAACAAATAGAAGAAAAATCAAAAACAAAAAGTAACAGAAAAGTCCTAGTAGAAGTATTAACAAAGCAATATAAAAAAAAACAAACATCCAAAAAAACAGCACAGAATATACAACAGTTACTACAAGAAAATACATATACCATAACAACAGGACATCAATTGAACCTATTTACAGGACCACTGTATTTTTTGTATAAAATAATAACAACAATCAATCTTTGCGAAGAATTAAAAGCAGACAATCCAGAACAAAATTTTGTACCAATATACTGGATGGCAACAGAAGATCACGACTTTGAAGAAATCCAATATTTTAATATCAGAAATGAAAAAATAATATGGGATAGAAAAAGTACAGGAGCAGTAGGCAGGCTAAAAACAAAAAGCCTAGAAACAGTATTAGAAAAACTCACAAAACAATTTGGCACAAGCCAAAACGGAAAACGACTACTAAAACTCTTTAAAGACAGTTACCTGAAAAACGACACACTTTCAGAAGCAACACGATATATAACAAACGAATTATTTAAAGAATATGGCTTAGTAATAATAGACGCAGATAACTCCAAATTAAAACGAGAATTTATACCAATAGCAAAAGAAGAGCTACAGAACCAAACAGCATATAAAGAAGTAACAAAAACAAACAAAACCTTTGGTAAAAACTATAAAATACAAGTAAAACCAAGAAAAATAAATCTATTTTATTTAACCAATAAAATAAGAGAACGCATACTATTAGAAAACGAAACCTACAAAATAAACAACACCAAGATAAGGTTTACAAAAGAAGAAATACAAACCGAATTACAAAAACACCCAGAACGATTTTCGCCAAATGTAATAATGCGACCATTATACCAAGAAGTAATACTACCAAACTTAGCCTATATAGGCGGCGGTGGAGAAATAGCCTATTGGTTAGAATTAAAAACATATTTTAAAAAAAATAATGTAACATTCCCAATATTACTACTACGCAATTCAGCATTAATAATAAGTGAAAAACAAGAAAAAAAAATAAAAAAACTAAAAATTTCAAAACAAGAAATCTTCTTGAAACAACACGAATTAATAACAAAAAAAATAACAGAAATAACGAACCTCAATTTAGACTTTAGCAAACTAAAAGAACAATTAGAAAAACAATTTTCAGAAATGAGAACCATAGCAGCTAAAACAGACAAAAGCTTTATAGGAGCAGTAAACGCACAAGAAAAGAAACAACTAAAAGGACTAAAAAATCTAGAAAAACGATTACTAAAAGCAGAAAAACGAAAATTAAACCATATCGTAAAACGAATAACCGAAATACAAAATCAATTATTTCCAAAACAAAGCTTACAAGAACGACACACCAATTTTTCGGAAATGTATCTCGAATACGGAGAACAACTAATACCAAAATTAAAAGAAAATTTAAAACCATTAGATTTGAAATTTTCTGTTGTAACATTATAATACAGAAATGCATAAAATAATACAGAATAACACAAAAAAGTCACCAAAAATAAAAAAAGTATTTGACTTTTATATATTCAGTAATATACACGTAGCAATAGCCACATATTGCCTTACAAAAATAACATTATTAGAAATAGGAATTACGGAGAGTAAAACAGCCAGTTTTGTATTTTTATCAACATTACTATCCTATAACCTAATACGATTTGTACGATTAAACACTATTAAAAATTGGTATAATAATTGGATTACAAAAAACACAAAAGCACTCTATTTTATTAGCGCAATAGGACTATTAGGAACATTATATTATAGCATACAACTACGATTTAAAGCAATATTGACACTAATACCATTTGCACTAGCAACAATATTTTATGTAATACCAATAAAAAAAAAATCACTTCGTAAAATAGCAAGATTAAAAATATTTTTAATAGCAATATCATGGGCAGGAATAACCGTACTATTCCCATTAATCCAAAATTATATGACAATACGTATAACAGATTGGATAACATTTATACAACGAATCCTCATTGTAATAATAATAACCTTACCATTTGACATAAGAGACATAGAATATGATGCAAAAGAGCTAAAAACATTGCCACAACAGATAGGAATAAAAAAAACAAAAATAATAGGAATACTCCTATTAATCAGTTTTTTAATATTAGAGCTTTTTAAATCAGAAAAAACAATAATAAACCTACTAATAATAGCAATAATTAGTGGAACGTTATTAATAAAAGCAACAAAAAAGCAAACAAAATATTATAGTGCCTTTTTTGTGGAAGCAATACCAATACTGTGGTATATACTAGTTATGGTTTAAATATATCTAACAAAAAAAAGAGACCTAAAATAGATCTCTTTTTTAAAATATATGATTGTTGCTAAGTTTACGAAATAAATTTAGACATTTTTAGTTTCTCTTCAGTAGCTAATTCAATATCTACCAAAATACGACCAGAATGCTCATCCGTAATAATTTTTTTACGCATAGCAATTTCCATTTGACGTTGAGGCGGAATAGTAAAGTAAGAACCAGCAGCAGCACCTCTCTCAACAGCAACTACAGCTAAACCATTACGCACATTAGTACGGATTCTAGTATAAGCCTGTAATAAACGATCTTCAATAAGTTTACTAAACTCTTCCGATTTCTTATTTAAAACCTTCTCTTCCTTTTCAGTTTCACTCATAATTTCAGACAACTCGCCTTGTTTATGCTTTAAGTGTAACTCTAAATCAGCTAATTTTTCCTTAGAACCTTCAATCACTTCACCTTTGTGAGCAATCTTTACTTTAAACTCTTTAATATTCTTTTCAGCCAATTGAATTTCTAATTCTTGAAATTCAACTTCCTTAGATAAAGAATCAAACTCTCTGTTATTACGAACATTTTTTTGTTGTTCCGTATATTTTTTCATCAAACTTTTAGATTCTTCAATAGCTTGTTTTTTATCACTAATAGAACCATTTAAATTTTTAATGTCATTTTCAAAATTTTCAAGACGCTTATTTAAACCTTCAATATCACCTTCTAAATCTTCAATTTCTAAAGGAAGTTCACCACGTGTACTTTTAATTTCATCAATTCTAGAATCGATTAACTGTAAATCATATAAAGCTCTTAGTTTGTCTTCAACAGTAACTTCTTTCTTTTTTGCCATTATTGTAAATAATTAATTGGATTTGTATTTTTTTCTGATAAAATGATTGCAAAATTACTAAATTTTTTGCTAAGATACTCCTCTAAAAGGTTTTTTGTGAACTGTTCACTTTCATAATGCCCAATATCAACCAAAACAATACTCTTTTCAGCCTTAAAAAAATCATGGTATTTAAAATCCGCAGACACATACACGTCAGCATCAGTACTTTTAGCGGCATCAATAGCAAAACTACCCGAACCACCAAGCAAAGCAACTTTTTTAATTTTTTTACCAAGTAAAGAAGAATATCTAACACCATTAGCATTAAACTTATCTTTTAGCATACAAATAAAAGCAAATTCTTCGATTTCATCGGCAAAATCAGCAACCATACCCATACCAATTTTATCATTAGTAGCATTCGGAATTAAAAATTGACGATTTTTTAAGCCTAAAACTTCACACATTTTGGCAGAAACACCATTAAAAGAATTATCCAAAGCAGTATGCATAGCATAAATAGCAATATTATTTTGGATAGCTTTAATAGCAACACGCTCCACATAATTAGAACCATTAAGTTTTTTTAAACCACTAAAAATAATAGGATGAAAACTAACAATTAAATTACATTTTTTTTCGATAGCCTCGTTAACAGTTTCCTCCAAAGTATCTAAAGCAATTAAAATACCAGTAACCTCCGTAGCATAATTCCCAACCAACAAACCAACATTATCAAAATCTTCAGCATCAGATAAGGGAGCTAACACCTCCAAATAATTAGTAATGTCCTTAACCGTAGCATTCTCCATTCTATAATCTCCTAAAATCATGAAATAAATTATTTAAGATGTTATTATTTAACCAAAAAAGTAACCCAAAGCATCAACAGTATCCCTAGAAACTACAAAAACCTAAAGCTCACTATTCATTTCCTTCAACTTCTCTGTATTTTCCGCCAATTCTAAAGCCTCAACAATTTTATGAATATCACCATTAATAATATTACTCAAATCATATAACGTCAAACCAATCCTATGATCAGTAACACGACCTTGCGCATAATTATAAGTTCTAATTTTAGCAGAACGGTCACCAGAAGCAACAAGCGAGTTACGTTTGGCAGAATCAGCCGCAAGCTTCTTTTGCAATTCCATTTCGTAAATACGAGAACGCAAAACCTTAAACGCTTTATCTTTATTTTTATGTTGCGATTTTTGATCTTGACACTGCGCCACAATACCAGTAGGAATGTGAGTTAAACGCACAGCAGAATACGTAGTATTAACCGATTGCCCACCAGGACCAGAAGAACAAAAATAATCCACACGCACATCACTACTCTTAACCTCAACATCAAACTCCTCAGCCTCAGGCAAAACCATAACAGTAGCCGCAGAAGTATGTACCCTACCCTGTGTTTCAGTCTGCGGAACACGTTGTACACGATGCACCCCAGATTCAAACTTTAAAGTACCATAAACATTATTACCCGAAACACTAAAAATAATCTCTTTAAAACCACCAGAAGTACCCTCACTAATATCTTCAATATCAACTTTCCATTTTTTGTCCGAAGCAAACTTGGTATACATTCTGTATAAATCACCAGCAAAAATACTCGCTTCATCACCACCAGTACCAGCTCTAATTTCAACAATTACATTCTTAGCATCCTCAGGATCTTTCGGAACCATTAAAATTTTCAATTCCTCTTCCAATTGAGGCATTAACGCATTAGCCTCGTCTAACTGCATTTTAGCCATTTCAACCATTTCAGCATCCGAACCATCCGCAATAATATCTTTAGCTTCGTTAAAATTATCGTTAGCAGCAACATACTCCTCCCCTTTATCAACAATCGTTTTTAAATCCTTATATTCTTTATTAAGTTTAACATATCGTTTTTGATCCATAATAATATCAGGCTGAATAATTAAATCCGAAACCTCATCAAAACGTTGCTTTATAATGCGTATTTTATCTATCATTTGCTTTGTAAATTTTCTTGTAGAAGCGCATAATATTGATAAAATACATCAATATTATATCCGATTACAAGCTATTGTATTCAATAAGCCACAAAAGTACTTTATTTTAAGGAGAAAGCAAAACATAAAAAACCGCTCTTTAAAAAAAGAACGGTTTTATAAAATAATATAATACAACCTTTAGAAAATATAACGCAAACCAAATTGCATTTGCCAACGAGACAATAAACTAGTATCATAAGCAAAAGTTTCCGTAATAGTACCATCAAAAGAATAAGTAGGCACACCAGCATTATCAACACTAACAGCAACAGGCGATATAGACCTTGGTTGCTGTACAACACCCCAATTAGAATTAATCAAATTGCCAAGATTTAAAACATCAATACTAAATTGAATTTTTTGATCTTTACGAAGATTATAGTTTTGTATTAATTTTAAATCAACTTTAGAACGCCAAGGAGACAAAGCACCATAACGCTCCGCATAACTACCTCTATTTTTACTTAAATAATCATCTTGCTGAATGTAAGACTCATAAGCAGCAGCCTGTCCAGCAACAGGAAAATTCATCGTAGATAATTCGCCAGCAGTAGGAATATAAATTAAATCGTTATTCTGAAAAGAACTATCCCCATTAATATTACCAGCATACGTATAAGAAAAACGACCACCTTGCGCATATTCAAAAAAAGATGAAATTGTAGTTGACCATTTATCCTTACCATAGTTCCATTTTTTAGAAACAACACCTAAGATACGATGCTTATCACCATACTTAGAGTGAGTAAGAACATCCTCATTAGCATCACCAGAAATTGGATTAAAATCAAAAGCATCACCAGTAATTTCTGCTTCAATAGAGTTAACACTTTTAGCCTCCATAAAATTATAAGCCAAATTAGCATACAAATTATTTGCAAAAGACTTCTCTACCTTAACAGTACCATTATAAGCATACCCCTGATCAGAATTAGTAAAAACATAAGCATTTTTAGCACCTTTATCAGCAGCAGTATAAACAAGTCTATTATCAACAACACCAGCCAAACTACCAGTCGGCGCCTTTAAACCCCAATTTTGTACATGAGCAGCAATAATATCTTTAGTATAAGAACCATCAACAGATAAAACAAACCCATTTTTAAACTTAGTATCAACACCTAAACTAGATTTCCAAACCCTAGGCCATTCAAAATCCTTATCAACAATCTGAAAGAAAGCATCATCAGCACCACTTACTTGGTTACCCAACCAAACAAAAGGCAAACGACCAGTAAAAATACCAGTACCACCACGAACTTGCATAGCATTATCTCCTTTAGAATTCCAGTTAAAACCTAATCTAGGAGAAAGAATAATATCGTTAGATGGTAATGTAGTCGAAATTAATTTAACAGCATCACCAGATTCAGGATCAAAATAATCAATATTAGTATCTCTAGAAGCACCATTATCCGTATCCATATATTTTTGAATCAAATCCGAAGTATTAAAATACATAGGCTTATCAGCTCTTAACCCTAAAGTTAATCTAAAACTATCGCCAATACTCCATTCATCTTGAATGTAACCAGCAATCTGACCAACATTTAATTCCGCTAACTTCCAACCACCATCATTACCAGCACCAGCAGCATTCAAATTTGTAAATTGTGATTCAGCATAAGCAATATTAGCAACTAACAAACCATTAGGATCAGCAGCATCCGCTAAAAACGTAGCAACATCAGGATAAGCATTAAAGTTACCATAATAATTACCATGCGTACCAAACGTACCAAAATTATCATAAGTAACCAAGTTAAAAGAATTTTTGAACATGAATTTTTCAAAATTATAACCAATAGTTACATTATGATTATTCAATAAAATATTCAATTTATCCGAAATCTGAAAAACTTTTTGATCTAAAACATTATTAACCGAAAAAGGCTCATGCCCAGCAACAATATAATTTAAACCACTACCATTTTGAATATTAATAACAGGAGCAGGTTTTGAATTTGGATTTCTAAAATCATCAAAATGCGTATAGCCCATTTGTAATTTATTCGAAATCTTATCCGTAAGATCCGAATTTAATTCAATTAAAAAAGATTGAATTTTATTATTAATTTGATAACCAGAATTCTCAAATTGCAAAGTCGTAAAATTAGGACCTCTAGAAGTAAGCGCAGTAGGATGAGCAGGCTTTTCTTTAGAAGCATCTAAAAAATTATAAACAAGAGCCAACTTATGCTTATCACTCATATTAATATCCAATTTTACAATACCCTTAGTAGAACCAGAAGCATGAGAATAACCTTGAGCAGCACCAGTTTCATAACCTAAAGCACGCAAAGCATTTGAAACATCCATCATATCACTTTCTAAAACAGAAGCCTCATTAATACCAGTAACACCATCACCATTATTTGGTACCCAGTTACTACCAGCATCCGTTCTATCTTCTTTTTCAAAATTAGCAAAAAAGAAAAATTTATCTTTTACAATAGGAAAACCGACACTAACACCATATTGCAACTGATTTAATTCAGGCACAAAAACATCTTCCCCCTTAATTTTGCTACCAGTTAAATCTTGATTTCTAAAAAAACCATAAATAGTACCATGAAATTCATTAGTACCACTTTTAGTAACCGCATTAACCGCAGCACCAGTAAAACCAGACAAAGAAACATCGTAAGGAGCAGTAGAAACCTGTATTTGCTCAATAGCATCAATAGAAATTGGCTGCGATCCAGTTTGCCCACCAGGCGTAGCAGCATCTAAACCAAACGGATTATTAAAAATAGAACCATCCAAAGTAAAATTATTAAACTGATCATTTCTACCACCAAAAGAACCACCACTTGCAGTAGGGTCTAATCTATAAAAATCAGCCGCAGAACGCGAAATTGAAGGCATAGTCCTTAATTCTTTAGAACCTAAACTAGTTTCAGCACCAGTTCTACCACTATTAAAAGTTTTGTTTTTGGCAACATCTATTACTACAGCTTCCAATTCCTCGCCAACAGAATTCATTTTAGCATCTAAATTAAAAGGCTGTCCTAATTGTAAAAAAATATTAGAAAACACCAGTTTTTTAAACCCAACATAACTTACAGTTACGGTATAAGGACCACCGACTTTCATGTTTCTAATAGCATATTTTCCACTAAACTGTGAAACGGATCCGTATTTCGATCCAGTTGGTGTGTGTATTGCAACAACACTTGCTCCTGCTAAAGGCTGATCAGAATCGTCAATAACAGTTCCACTAATTGACGAAGTTGTAGTTTGAGAAAACCCTAAAAAACCAATAAATAATAAAATAATAATTATACCTTTTTTCTTCATTTTGTTAAAATTTGTTAATTTACATATTACTATTTTGCAAAAATATGTTAAAATAAGGATGCTTTAATGTTAAGTTTTTTTAGTTATTAACCAATAACTGTTAATTACTTTTAATCTTAAAATAAATTACACAAAACCCTTTAATTATAGATGCTGATTTTGTAAATTTGTTGTTTATTTCTAAAACCAAATAATGATGGAAAGAATAGCAGATTCAGAATTAATATTAAATCCAGATGGCAGTGTATATCATTTAAATTTACATCTCGAAAACATTGGAAATCTAATAATATTTGTAGGAGATCAAAATAGAGTGCCAAAAGTGGCAAAACATTTTGACACAATCGAGTTTGAAACACAAAAAAGAGAATTTAGAACAATAACAGGTACACTCAAAGGAAAACGAATAAGTGTAATGTCAACAGGAATAGGACCAGATAATATTGATATTGTAGTAAATGAATTAGACGCATTAGTAAATATAGATCTAAAAACAAGAACCCTAAAAAAGGAACACACAGCATTAACTATAGTAAGAATAGGAACATCAGGCTCATTACAAAACGACATACCAGTAGACAGTTTTGTATTAGCACAATATGGATTAGGCTTTGACGGTATGCTACATGCCTATGACTGTGAGCATATCCTTGAAAAAGAAATGGAAGATGCATTTATAAAACACACCAATTATAGCAATAGAAAATCCAGACCATATATAGTAAAAAACAGCACTAAGATAGAAGAAAAACTAACATCCGATAAAATTTTTACAGGAATAACAGGAACAGCAGGCGGATTTTATGGACCGCAAGGGAGAATACTAAGACTCCCAATACAAGACAGTGAATTAAATAGCAAAATAGATTCATTTAACTTTAATAACCTTAGAGTAACAAATTTGGAAATGGAAACGTCAGCAATTTATGGATTATCCAAATTGTTAGGACACCATGCCGTATCCATGAATGCTATAATAGCAAATAGAGCAAACGGAACATTTAGTAAAGACCCATACAAAGCAGTAGAAAACCTAATTAGCTACACACTAAACAAACTAGTAGAATAGTTTGACAGACCAAAAAGAAAAAATACTAATAATTTCATCCGTATGGGTGGAGCCAAATTCATCAGCAGCAGGTAGCAGAATGCTACAACTCATAGAAGCATTCCAAACGCAAAATTGGCAAATAACATATGTAAGTACAGCAGCTAAAAGTGAATTTGCATACGATATATCAAAACTAGGAATTAGCACAAATACCATAGAAATAAACAATCCTAAATTTGATGACTTACTAAAAAAAACACAACCAACAATAGTACTATTTGATCGCTTTATGGTCGAAGAACAATTTGGCTGGCGAGTAGCAGAAATAGTACCAAATGCATTACGAATATTAGACACCGAAGACTTACATTGTTTAAGAAAAACAAGAGAAGAAGCAATAAATAAAAATAAACCATTTGTAAAAACGGATTTACTAAAATCAGTAATAGCAAAACGAGAAATTGCCAGTATCCTACGAAGTGACATATCCTTAATCATATCAAAATATGAAATAGAAATCTTAAAAAAACTATTTAAAATTGACACAGAACTCCTACAATATATACCATTTTTATTAGACAAATTAAAAGAAGAAACAATAAAAAAAACACCAACATTTAAAGAAAGAGCAGATATTTATTTTGTAGGGAATTTTTTACATAATCCAAATTACGATACAGTCATATATCTAAAAAAAGAAATTTGGCCTAAATTATCTAAAGAATTACCAAAAGCAACCCTGCATATTTATGGAGCATACACCACACAAAAAGTAAACCAACTACATAATAAAAAGGAACGATTTATTATTAATGGCAGAACAGAAAAACTAAATAAAAAAATACAAAATTATAAAATATGCCTAGCACCAATCAGATTTGGAGCAGGAATAAAAGGGAAACTTATAGAAGCAATGCAAAACGGAACACCAAGCATAACCACAAAAATAGGAGCCGAAGCAATGCATAAAAATTATGAGTGGAGTGGCAGTATAGCAGACAACCCAACAGCAATAATAAAAGCAGCAAAAGAGCTATATACCAATGAAATCATTTGGAATAAAGCCCAACAGAATGGCACAACAATCATCAATAATTGTTATAACAAAAAACAATATTCACAATTATTAATCACAAAGATAATTAACACACAAAAGGAAATAAAAAAACATCGATTAAATAATTTTATAGGAGCACTACTCCAACATCACACCCTAAATAGCACAAAATATTTATCTAAATGGATAGAAAGTAAAAATTCTAAAAAAAACGTAGCAAAAAACTAATTTGCTAAAATTATGATTTTATTCGTACTTTTGCACCCCAAACTGGTCATTGCAACAATAATTTGCAAAGATTTAAGTTTAAAATAAGTACAAAAAATATCATTTTGAAATTAACATCAATAAAGTTACTAATTATTGCTTCATTAGCAATCCTAATTTTTAGTTGTTCAACTAAAAAAAATCGCTTTTTAAATAGAGCATTACATACAACATCAACAAAATACAACGTACTATATAATGGTAAAGTAGCGTATGAAGCACAAAAAAAACAGTTAGACGATAGTTATGAAGATGATTTCTGGAACATTCTACCAATAGAACCACTAAAAATTGAAGAAAAGTTAGCAATGCCGGTGGATCCATTTTCTAAAAAAACAGAAAAAAAAGATAAAGCATCAGGCGGATTTGCAAAAGCAGAAGAAAAAGCAGTAAAAGCAGTACAAAAGCATTCCATGAGTATTGGAGGTAAAGAAAGAAACAAACAAATAGACGATGCCTATTTTTTATTAGGAAAGTCTAGATATTACGACCAACGATTTGTACCAGCCCTAGAAACATTTAAATATATAGTAAGCAAATACCCAACATCCCCACTTTTTAACCCAGCAAGAGTTTGGAGCGCAAAATCATTAATCCGATTAGGAATAGAAGATGAAGCAATATACAAATTAAACATGCTACTAAGATATAAAAACGTATCAGAACAAGTACGGCATGATGCACACACAGCAATGGCAATGGGATATCTAAAACAAGACAGCATACAAAAAGTAACAACATACTTAGACTCAACCTTATTATACAAAACAAAAGACCATAATCAAAGAGCACGTAATTTATTTATATTAGGACAATTACACCGCCAACAAAACAAAATAGACTCATCTAACATTGCATTTGATAAATTAATAGCATTTAAAAAAGCACCATATCGATTTAAAATACACGCACAATTAGAAAGGGCAAAAAACTATAATAGAAATACCGACAGTACAGCATTATTTATAAAAACACTAAAAAAATTAGCAAGAAACAGAGATAATAGACCATTTTTAGATGGAATTTATTACCAAATCGGTAAAATAGAATTAGCAAATAACAATACAGAAATAGCATCTGAATATTTTGAAAAATCCTTAAGAACAAAATTAGCAAAAGAAAGTCAGAAAAGTTTAGCCTACGAAGAGATTGGAAATATACAATTTGACAAAGCAAATTTTTTAAAAGCAGGTTCTTATTATGACAGTGTACTAAATATAGCAAAAGACAAAAACACTAAGCGCATTAGAAAACTAGTACGCAAACGAAAAAGTTTAGACGAAGTAATCCGATTAGAAAATAGCACACATAAAAATGACAGTATCTTAGATATTGTAGCAATGAGTAAAGAAGAACAAACAAACTTTTTCAATACCTATATAGAAAAACTAAAAAAGAAAGACGAAGAACAAAAAATAATAGAAGAAAATAAAAAAGGAACTGGATTTACAGGAGATGCCAATGCAAGCTCTAAACAAAGTGTAAAAGGAAGTAAATTTTATTTTTATAATACACAAACAGTAGGTTTTGGAAAAGTAGAATTTCAAAAAATATGGGGAGAACGAACCTTAGCAGATAATTGGAGACTATCCAATAACAAATCTATTGACACAACGAATAATAACGAAAAAACAGATACCGCAGAAAATATAGACGATACAAAAAAGTTCGATATTGATTATTATTTAGATAAAATACCAACAGAAGAAAAAGAAATAGACAGTATTACAAAAAAAAGAAATAAAGCCTATTACAATTTAGGATTAATATACAAAGAACAATTTAAAAAAGATAAATTAGCAACAGCTAGATTAGAACATTTAATTGGTTTATCACCAGACAAAAAAATGGTATTACCAATCTACTACCATCTATACAAAGCATTCGAAAGTTTTAATACAAAAAAAAGTGACTATTACAAAGAAAGGATAGTAGCAGAATACCCCGAATCTAGATATGCACAAATAATTAAAAACCCACAAGCAATAACCAATAAAAACACCGATAAAAACTCGCCAGAAAACATCTATAAAGAAACGTACAAACTATATAAGGAAGAAAAATATCCAATAGTATTAGAAAAATGCACAACAAACATAACACAATTTGCAAATACAGCCATAGCACCAAAATTCGAATTATTAAAAGCTTACGCAATTGCAAAAACAACAGGCAGAGAAGACTTTATTAAAGCATTGACATTTGTAGCAACAAACTACCCAAATAATGAAGAAGGAAAACATGCAGCAAAAGTATTATTAGGGTTAAAAGGAGTAGCAACAAATAATCGACTGCAAGACATACCACAAAAAATGCCGACAAACAAAAGACCAAAAAATCCCAAATACGAAGAAAGTAACAAAATAAATAGAAATGAGTTACCAACAAAAGAAAAAATGCTCAAACTAATAGATAAAAATAAAGGAAATATGGGAGCCCCACCACCTCCAATGAGAAAATAATCACTAACAACTAAACTAACACATCATGTTCTCAGACAAAAAAACAAAACCGAACAACGTAAGCCAAACAACAGAAAGAAATATCATTGCAAAGAACACCAAATTTATTGGAGATATAATCTCTGAAGGTGATTTTAGAATTGATGGCACAATTGAAGGATCCATCAAAACATCAGGAAGGATAATTATTGGAAAAAGTGGCGTAATAAAAGGAAAAACGAATTGCAATAACGCAGATGTTGAAGGAACAATTTCAGGAGAATTAATGGTAAAACAATTACTAACCCTAAAACAAACAGCCAACATCCAAGGCGATGTAAATATGGGTAAACTATCCGTAGAACCAGGAGCAATATTTAATGTTAACTGTAGTATGAAAGGCGGTGTTAAAGAACTAAAACATAATGAAAAAAGGAACAACTCCAACTCCAACTCCAACTACAACTCCGAAAGGAGAGCGTAATAAATTCCTACGCTTTTCTGGAATGGCTTTGCAAATGGGAATTACCATATTTATAGGTGTATTTATAGGTACAAAACTAGATCAAAAATTCCCTAATAAAAATAGTATATATACCTTAATATGTACATTGCTATTTTTATTTGTAGCACTTTTTACAATAATAAAACAAGCAATAAAACTAGGTAATGATAGTAAATGAAACAATACAAAATTATTTATCAAAAATTATAATTAATACAAGCGTTTTTAGTCTTGCATTGTTTGGTATTCATAAATATGTTCAGCATTTCTTTTTTAGTGAAATAAAATTGTTCCATCCTATTTATAGTATTTATTTATTTTTATTTGTTTCTTTGATATTGCTATTCTATATACTCATTAAATCTGCTCTAAAAAAACCAGACACCATTTTTACAACATTTGCAGTAGGTAGTTTTGTAAAATCAGTAGTCGCAATTTTATTTTTTTTACCATTACTTAAAACTAAATCAGAAAATTTAAATCATACTGTTTTTAACTTTTTTATACCCTATTTCCTATTTCTTTTCTTTGAAATTCATCAAATAATTAAATTATTTAAGACTTTAAATTCCAAAGAAAAATAATCAAAAAAAAGTACTTGATTTTTAAATATATGTTAGTACATTTGCAAAATATTTTAAGAGAATAAAAATCAACGAGATTAAGGTAATGAAATTAACATCTTTTATAAAAAATGTAGCTTTAAGTTTAATACTATTTATTTCATTTAGTGTTTCAATTTTTAGCCAAGAACATAATTCGTCAGAAAAACATTCAGAAACATCACACGAACAAGAAAAAGACAGTAAATTTGATATCACAAGTATGATAATGCATCATATTAGTGATTCACATTCGTTTCATGTCGCAGGAGATTTTTCGGTACCGTTACCTATTATATTATGGACAGAAAAAGGATTAGTTACTTTTATGTCAAATGAATTTCATCACAATGATGATGGAACGCATATTGTTGAGAAAAAAGGAATCAAATTTGCCAAATTTCATAACAAAATATACCAAGTAGATAATGGTGTAATAACTTTGGACGACAAGCATCATCCAACAAACACAAAACCATTAGATTTTTCTATAACTAAAAATGTTTTTGTATTATTATTATCGGTTTTATTACTACTATTAGCTTTTGGAGCAGCTGGTCGTTCTTACAAAAAAACTGGAACTGGTGCCCCAAAAGGAATTGCAAAGTTCTTAGAACCATTAGTTATATTTATTAGAGATGAAATTGCTATCCCAAATATTGGAGAAAAGCATTATAGAAAATACATACCATTATTATTAACTATCTTTTTCTTTGTATGGTTAAATAATATTTTTGGATTGATACCTTTTTTTCCATTTGCAGCTAATGTGAGTGGTAATATTGCATTTACATTAACCTTAGCAGTTATTGTATTTATAGTAGTAAATTTAAGTGGAAATAAAAATTACTGGAAACACATCTTTTGGATGCCAGGAGTACCTGTACCAATGAAAATATTCCTTGCGCCGATTGAGGTTATTGGAATGATTGTAAAACCTGTATCCTTAATGATACGTTTGTTTGCAAATATTACAGCAGGACACATTATTGTATTGAGTTTAATAGGTTTGATATTTGTACTTAAGACCATTTGGGTTGCACCAGTATCTGTTGCCTTTACTTTGTTTATTAGCGTTATCGAAATTTTGGTAACTGCTATACAAGCATACATATTTACCATGCTGACTTCCTTATATATAGGAGCGGCGATAGAAGAAGAACATTAATAATTAATTTAAATATATTTAACTATGACTGGAATTGCCGCTTTAGGTGCTGGTTTAGCTGCGATAGGAGCTGGAATCGGTATTGGAAAAATTGGAGGATCAGCAATGGATGCCATTGCTCGTCAACCTGAAATGCAAAGTAAAATTCAATCATCTGCAATTATTTTAGCTGCCTTAGTTGAGGCTGTTGCTTTATTTGCCGTGGTTGTATCTTTCTTATACAAAGCATAATTTTTAAAGTAAGATGCAACGGTTGGTTGCATCTTACTTTTATTTTAAATTAATAATAAAACAAATACAATATGGAATTAATTACTCCTGCAATTGGACTTATTTTTTGGACAACCTTAACCTTTGGTATCCTTTTCTTTATGTTAAAGAAAATGGCTTGGGGTCCAATATTAAATGCTGTAAGCGAAAGAGAAGAATCAATTACAAATGCATTAGCTGAAGCAGATAAAGCAAGACAAGAAATGCTTAATATTAAATCTGATAATGATAAAGTATTAAAAGAAGCTAGAGCTGAAAGAGATGCATTATTAAAAGATGCACGCGAAATGAAAGAAACAATGATTTCTGAAGCTAAAGAAGAAGCACAAGTACAAGCTAACAAAATAATAGAACAAGCAAAAGCAGCAATAGCAAATGAAAAAGCAGCTGCAATTACAGATATGAAAAACCAAATGGGAGATTTATCTGTAAGCATTGCTGAAAAAGTTGTAAAAGGTGAATTATCAGACAAAAACAAGCAATTACAATTAATAGAACAATTGCTTAATGATGTTACATTAAACTAGAACAATGAATAGAGCTGCATTACGATACGCAAAAGCGATAATAAACCTTGCAAAAGAGACAAACAAAACTACCGAGGTTAATAACGATATGTTATTAATATCTAGTACAATTGATGAAAGTAAGGAACTAAAAGTATTTTTAAATAATCCGATATCAAAATCAGATGTAAAAATAAATGTATTAAATAGCTTATTTGGCAGTAAAATTAATTCTATAACAAATGAATTATTCAAAATTTTAGTAGCAAATAAAAGGATTACATTATTACCATTTGTAGCAAAACAATACATCCAACTTTTTGATAAGTTACAAGGTATAGAAATTGCTAAAGTAACAACAGCAATTCCTTTAACAGATAAGTTAAAAGAAAAAGTTTTAGCAAAAGTAAAATCTTTAACAGATAAAGAAGTAACAGTAGAAAATATTGTAGATGAAACTATCATAGGTGGATTCATACTACAAATAGGAGATAAACAATTTGACGCAAGTATTAGTGGTAAACTAAATAACTTACGTAGAACTTTTGAAACCAATCATTACGAAGCAAAAATATAAGTAAGACACAATGACTTGTGTCTCTAATAACAAAGAAATATGGCAACAATAAAACCAGCTGAAGTATCAGCAATTTTAAAAGAACAATTATCAAATTTTGATGGCGGTTCATCGTTAAACGAAGTAGGAACTGTACTACAAGTAGGAGATGGTATTGCACGTGTTTTCGGATTAGAAAACGTACAATATGGAGAACTAGTAGAATTTGATGGTGGCTTAGAAGGTATTGTACTTAACTTAGAAGAAGATAATGTTGGAGTAGTATTACTTGGAACATCAACAGCAATAAAAGAAGGAACGTCAGTAAAACGTACAGAAAGAATTGCATCGCTTCAAGTTGGTGATGGAATTGTTGGACGTGTTGTAAACACATTAGGACAACCAATAGATGGTAAAGGTCCAGTACAAGGAAAAACGTACGAAATGCCTCTAGAGCGTAAAGCACCAGGAGTAATTTTTAGAGAGCCAGTAACAGAACCATTACAAACAGGATTAAAAGCAGTAGATGCAATGATACCTGTAGGTCGTGGGCAACGTGAATTAATTATTGGAGATAGACAAACTGGTAAATCTACCGTAGCACTAGACACAATAATCAATCAAAAAGAATTTTATGATGCTGGCGAGCCAGTATATTGTATCTATGTAGCAATAGGACAAAAAGCATCTACGGTTGCAGGAATTGTTCAAATGTTAGAAGAAAAAGGAGCATTAGCATATACAACAATTGTAGCAGCTAACGCATCAGATCCAGCAGCAATGCAAGTATATGCACCATTTGCAGGAGCAGCAATTGGAGAATATTTTAGAGATTTAGGAAAACCTGCATTAATTGTTTATGATGATTTATCAAAGCAAGCAGTTGCATACCGTGAAATTTCATTATTATTAAGACGTCCACCAGGACGTGAAGCATATCCTGGAGATGTATTTTATTTACATTCAAGATTATTAGAAAGAGCTGCAAAAGTAGTAAACGATCATACTATTGCTGCAAAAATGAACGATGTACCAGACTCATTAAAAGGAATGATAAAAGGTGGAGGTTCATTGACAGCATTACCAATTATAGAAACACAAGCAGGTGATGTATCCGCATATATACCAACAAACGTAATCTCGATTACGGATGGACAAATATTTTTAGATATTGATTTATTTAACTCTGGAGTTAGACCAGCAATTAACGTAGGTATATCCGTATCTCGTGTTGGTGGAAATGCACAAGTTAAATCCATGAAAAAAGTATCAGGTACCTTAAAATTAGATCAAGCACAATATCGTGAATTAGAAGCATTTGCTAAATTTGGTTCTGATTTAGATTCAGCTACATTAAACGTAATCAATAAAGGAAAACGCAATGTGGAAATTTTAAAACAAGCACAAAACGATCCAATGACTGTTGGAAAACAAATTGCCATTATTTATGCCGGATCTAAAAACTTATTAAAAGATGTACCAGTAAATAAAGTAAAAGAGTTTGAAACAGATTATTTAGATTTCTTAGCAGCAAAACATCAAGATACATTAGACACACTAAAATCAGGTAAATTAACTGATGATGCATTAGATGTATTAACAAATGTAGCTAAAGAAGTATCAGCAAAATATAATTAATAAAAAGTATAGAGTAATGAGAATTGAGCATTAAGGACTCAATTCTCAATACTAAAATCTCAATACTAAACAAAATGGCAAACTTAAAAGAAATACGTAATAGAATTTCATCGATTGGATCTACAATGCAGATTACCAGTGCTATGAAAATGGTATCGGCTGCTAAGCTGAAAAAAGCACAAGATGCAATTACAGCTATGCGTCCTTATGCAGATAAATTAACGGAACTGTTACAAAATTTAAGCGCAACTTTAGAAGGAGATTTAGGCGGAGCATATACAACACCACGCGATATTAATAAAGTTTTATTGGTAGTAATAAATTCTAATAGAGGTTTGTGCGGAGGTTTTAATTCATCTGTATTTAAAGAAACGGTAAATATTATCGAAAACAAATATAAAGATATTGCTGTTTCTATTTTAGCAATTGGTAAAAAAGCAAACGATTTACTTTCTAAACAATATAATGTAATAGATAACCAAAGCGATGTTTTTGATACTTTAACACATAGTAATGTATCTAAAATTGCAGAAAGGATTATGGAGCAATTCACCAATGGTGATTTTGATAAAGTAGAATTAGTGTACAACAAGTTTAAAAATGCTGCAACACAAATTTTAACAAACGAAACATTTTTACCTATTGAGCAAACAGAAACAGAAACTACATCTAACTTAGATTATATATACGAACCATCAAAACAAATAATTATTGAAGGTTTAATTCCAAAATCATTAAAAATGCAATTATATAAAGCAATACGTGATTCTTTTGCAGCAGAGCATGGAGCAAGAATGACAGCAATGCACAAAGCAACAGATAATGCAAACGATTTAAGAGACGAACTTTTGCTAAAATACAACAAAGCAAGACAAGCAGCAATTACTGGAGAAATCTTAGAAATTGTTGGTGGATCTGAAGCATTAAATAGCTAGACTATTAAATAAAATACATACAAAACTAAAAAAGCAATTCATTATTTGAATTGCTTTTTTAGTTGCATAAAATTACATCTATACAAAAATTCAACAAACTGTAAATTATACCAATTTGTAAGCAAAATTGCTGATAAATAAATTGGAATATATTTTCTTGTTTCAAAGCAAAAAAATCTTTCATAGCCTTTGCTATGGAATATTTTTTTAACGCAGAAAAAAGGAAAT
>Ga0256840_1000327_pt1 | contig 48729 bp, 53 predicted proteins | sample 355202metaG_FD_185969 | JGI IMG/M metagenome (GOLD analysis project Ga0256840, IMG submission 185969) | Hydrothermal vent microbial communities from Mid Atlantic Ridge, Atlantic Ocean - 355-202 | ecosystem: Environmental > Aquatic > Marine > Hydrothermal vents | place: Atlantic Ocean: Mid...
GTTGATGCCGACCCCGAGATAAGGCCCTACGATGAGGTTCTGGTGGTGAACGAGCGCGATGAGCTTCTAGCGACCGGGCAGACACTCCTGAGCGGCGAGGAGCTGAAGGTCTTCCGGAGCGGTTTAGCCGTGAAGGTGAGGAGGGGCATTGAAAAGTAGAAAATTTTATAACTCCATTCCCTTCCCCTATTTCGGGCGGGCCCGTGGTCTAGATGGTCATGACGCCACCCTTACAAGGTGGAGGTCCGGGGTTCGAATCCCCGCGGGCCCACCATAAGAAACTTTGCCTGCGCAAAGTTTCATCAAAGTTTGCATGTCTTCTTTAATGACCGTTCTCAAGTGGGTTTTACTTTATAAGGGGCGTTTTTACGGTGTTTTAATCCAAGTATAACGCCTGAAGGGCGTTAAGAGAAGAGTGAAACCATATTGCCCGGGAATTTTTGAGTTAAACCCTTGAAAATTGCCGTTTTGAAAAGACATGCAAACTCATTTCGATCCATTTGGAGAAAGGTAACCCTCTTGGTCAAGCTTTCTCAAAGCTTGTTTGCAGAGCAAAGGTTTGATCAAAAGAGAGTGATCCTTTTGATTAGCCAAGTTTTAATGGATTCTCGGTTTCAGCAGGTGGCTTGCAAGTGGATTCACCATACGTTTTAGTGGATTCGCTTTAACTTGCGCTCTAAGGGAGCGCTGAAGGGTTGTGAACCCTTTGAGATTTGCCGTCCCAAGTGAATCCCAACAAAAACTGCACAGTTCAAAAGAGAATCCTCCTTAAATAGCGATTTCATAAGGAATCACAAACTTTGATAAACCTCCTCGGGCAACTTTGCTGGACAAAGTTTTCTGTACCCTCAAACCCCCGTAATGGAGCTTCGCCCTGTAGCCTCTCTTTTTCTCTAAAAACTACTGGGACCCTATGCCCCCCGGAAACTTCACTTTTGATATTGAGCTTCGCTCGATTCGATGCAATGAATCAGTTCTGCAATAACCCGCTTTATCTCCTCAGCGCAAACTCCAGCACGGGGTCGGCTATGTGGTAGGTGATGTTCCTGCCCTCGACCTTTTTCTCTATAAACGAGGCCTTTAGGAGGGCATCAAGGAGCCTCGCAAGGGTTGCATCCGTTATCTCGCGCTTTTCCGCTTTTTCAAGCTCCCCCTTTAGCTCGCTCCAGGTGTCCCTCCCGCGGGCTATTGCATGGAGAACGGTCAGATAACGCTTTCTTGCGAGGGGTCTCTTCTTAAGGAAGCGGTCAAGCTCCCCCAAAGCCATCTTTGACGCTTCTTCAAGAACCCTATCAACCGTTTTTTTGCTCAGTCCTTCTCTGAGAGAGATTACCCCAAACTTAACGAACCACCCAACTATGCCGTCAAGTCTGTTAACAGCCTCTTCCAAAATCTCAGCAGGTGCATCAATTCCTGCCTGTTCAAACCCCTTTCTAAGAAAATCCAGGCTTTGTTCACTTGAAAATCTGGAAAGCTCTATCTCGTGAAAAACTCTCCCGTAAAGGGGGGCACTGGGGTTCTTAATACCTACGAAGTCATAGAGCAGCCCGACCTCACTTCCGGTTAATATGAAGCTCGTCTCTCCGTAGTCGTAGAAATGGGCTATCAATGAAGCCAGCTCCTTTCCGGCCGGCCCTCTAATCTCCTGAACCTCATCGAACGCTATTAGGAATCCCTCGCTTTCAAGGGCGGAGATCAGGGAATACAACGTTTCGGGGTTTTTCCACGAGAGCGAGACTCCCACACCGGAAATCCTCACGCCGTCTATGAGCTTTATCCTGTCCTTCAATCTTTTGAGGAGGGGAGCGTTTTTAGATAGGTATTCGTTGAGTGCCGCCTGGAAGCGGAGGTAGAGGTCACGCCGTGAGTTGGGGTTCACTCCCCTGAGGTCAACTATAACGTGAGGGAGTTTCGCTTCGTTGAGGGCCACCCTTAGGAGGGAGGTCTTCCCAAGCCTGCGTATTCCTTTGAGCAGTATGAGGGGCTTTCGTGAGTTTATGGAGCTCAGTAGCTCTTCCAGCTCCCCCTCCCTGTCATAGAGGTCATCTCTCCTGACCTTGGGTCTTTCATCAAAGTACAAACTACCACCCCGATAGTATACTATCACCCCGATAGTTAAAAGGATTTAGGTGGGCCTCTTCTCTTCCTCCGGGAACTTCCAGTTTTTGGTTATCTTCGTTACGTTCCGGACGAGGGCCTTCTCCTCCGGGTGCCTTGAGACCAGCTCCTCCAAGAAGGAAATAAGCTCGTCGTAGGCAGGCTTGTCTATCGGGAACGGTACTCTATCTTTCCCCCCGACGGCGTAGGTGAACTTGAAGGGGTCGGGCGGATGCGTTACGGGGTCTTTCCAGCTCGGGTGGACGTCGTAGACCAGCTCAAGGACGAGCGAGAGAGCGCGTAAAGTGCTCGGGCCGAGGCCCTTCAGGAGGAGGAACTCCTCGTAGTTGCTCACACTAAGCTCGCGGGCAAACTCTAATGCCCTCTTGTTCAGCTCAAACCTTCCCAGACTTTCGTAGCGCTTCAGGATGGAAACCTCATCGACGTTGCGGGGCTTGTAGTAAACGAGCGGGCGGTAGCCCTTTGCAAGCGCTTTAAGACTCTCAAGCTCGCGCTCAATTTTGACCGGGCTCTCCTGAATCACATCGAGGAGCGTTTTCTGGTATTCTCTGGCTTCCTTTGAGACGGTGTTGAGGGCGAACTCCCTCTGCAGGCCCGCTATTGCCTTATGTGGGTCGAGCGTAAAGGTTTCGGCATCGAACCAGTGGAAGCGCCTGGCGAGCTTTTCTTTCTCGTTCATGCCCTGCTGTATGACCGCCCAGTTGCCTTCCTCATCGAGGAAGAAGACGTGGTGGTAGAGCCCGTAGCCGGTCTGGAGCGCAACCGTGTCAACCTTGGCTACGAGACGTGATGTTCTGACGTAAGGCTCCAGATCAAGGTCGTAAAGCTCTGCTATCCTCCTAAGCTCCTCCGGTGTAGCACGGCTCTTCTTCCCCTTGCCCCCGGCGGCTTTAACCCCCAGCTCATCCCTCCAGAGGGCGTCCTTTATCATGCCCGCCGTTACGGTTGTCGAGCCGGAGGAGTCCCAGTCCATCCCGATGACGTTGTTAAACGCCTGGAACCAGACCGGGTCGGAGAGCCTCTCAAGGAGGCCCTTCGTCCCATACTCATCAACCGCGAGAATGAGGACTAACCGCGTGAGCTTTCTCATCCTCTGCGCCAGCCACGCCGGGACGTGGCCGCCGTGGAGGGGCAAATCTGCAACGTTCCTCATCATTATTTCTTCGTATCAAAACGATTTAACCTTTGCCACAACCTTTTTATCCCCCGGCACGTTTACCCCATCGTAAACCCACGGGAGGTATGCTCATGGGAGTTGAAAAGGTTCCGAAGTACGACATTCCAACTAAGAAGGTTGACTACGTTTTTATCGAACTCGACAAGATGAAGCCCCACGAACAGCTCGTTCAGAAGGAGCTTGAGGCCTTCATCGAGAGCGTTACCGGTAGTGGAATCTTCTGGAAGCCCATGCTCCTCGCCAAGGTCCCCGGTGAGGATATGTACCTCATCGTTGACGGTCACCACCGCTGGGCCGGTTTGCAAAAACTCGGTGCCAAGAAGGCTCCGTCGGTTATCCTCGACTACTTCAGCGACGACGTTAAGGTCTACACCTGGTACCCAGCCTTCAAGGGAAGCCTTGATGAGGTCATTGAGAGGCTCAAGGCCGAGGGGCTCCAGGTGGTCGAGGATCCCAATGCTGAGGAGAAGGCCGAGAGGGGCGAGATCGCCTTCGCGATAGTGGGTGAGAAGAGCTTTGCCATACCCGGCGGCCTTGATGAGCAGAAGAAGGTCAGCAAGGTCCTCGACGAGATGAGCGTTGAGGGTAAAATCGAGCTCATCTACTACGGCCTCAAAGAGGACGCCCGCGGGGACATGGACAGGGGCGAGATTGACTACGTCTTCATCAGGAAAGCCCCGAGCAAGGAGGAAGTCATGGAGCTCGTCAAGCGCGGTGAGGTCTTCTCGCCGAAGACAACAAGACACGTCCTGCCCTTCAACCCGGACAAGATTGACGTCAAGCTCGAGGAGCTGTTCTGAAAGTTTTTAACCCCCTTTTTACTTTCTCTGCAGATGATGAGAGGTCAACCGGCTGAGGGTGATGGTAGTTCCAGGAGGCCGGGGCATGCTCAAAGGGCTGATATTCGACGTTGACGAAACCCTTGTTTACTACGAGGGCTACGATCACAGAAAATGGTACGAGAGGTGGGTTACGCCCGCGCTTCGGGAGCACGGGGTTGAACTGGACTACGAGACCTACAGAAAGACAGTAACCGGCGAACTTCCCAGGAGCTACGTGAAGCGGTTCGGGATAGACCACGTGGAGTTCTGGAAAATCGTCGATGAAGTTAACATGAGGTACCGCAGATGGCTCGCCGAACGGGGAAAGATACGGCCCTTCCCGGACGTTGGTGTCCTTGACGAGCTGAAAAAGATGGGCATGAAGCTCGCCGCGGTGAGCAATGCCTCCCAGGAGTGCACAGAGTTTGTTTTGAACTTATTCGATTTGAGAAAATACTTCGATGCCGTCTATGGAAAGGACTACTCCTACCTGGATGGGGTAAAACCAAACCCCCATCTTGTCAACAAGGCGTTGAAAACCCTCGAACTGGAACCGAAGGAAGCGCTGATGGTTGGTGACAGTCTTCACGATGTTCTGGCGGGAAAGCGCGCCGGCATGAAGGTGGTTAACGTAACGCGCTTTGGTGAAATTGAGGGTGCCGACTACTACGTGAACGACCTGTGGGAGCTTGTTGAACTGGTAAAAAAGATGGGGATTCATTCCCCGTAGAATTCCTTCTCAAAGACGTCTATTCCAACTTTCAGGCTTTCAAGCCAGTCGAGGAACTTGTCAACGTTCTCGTCCCTGAATATCGCCCCGTGCTGTGGGGCTATGACCTTGGGCTTCAGTTTCTTCACCGAGTGAACCCACGCCTTCAGGGCCTTCGTTGAGCTCATGTAGCGTCTATGAAATCCATCCATATATCCAGCGTGCTCATCAAAATCTTCAACGAAGAGGTACCACTCCCCCTCCGGGAACGCGGCCGCCCCGATGTCTGTGCTGAACAGTATCCCACTCTTCTCGTCGTAGAACGAGAAGTTGCCGGGACTGTGAAGGTAGTGGGAAGAGATGGCCTTTATTCTGGAGCTTCCGAGCTGGAAGTCCATTCCATTGTCAGGAATTCCGGTGGTTCTTCCGGCGCTCAGTACGGCCATGTGGGGTATAAAGCGAACCCACAATTCGGAGATCACAACTTTTGCAAGGGGTGCGTACTCGAACCAGAGGTTCAGCCCCGCAACCACGTCCGGATCTTGATGTGAGTACATCAGGTACTTGAGCTGTGTCGGCGGAATGAGTGAGGACACGTTCTTTAGAACCCTGGAGAAGACGAAGAACCCACCGGGCTCGATTAAGGCACCCTCGTTTCCGTCGATCACGAGGTACTGGTTGGTGAGGATTCCCTTCTCATCCTCGGCCTCTTCGATCCCGAGCCAGTAAACCTTGTGCTCCCCGTCGTCGTAGAGGGGGTAGCTGTTCATGTTCTTTATCATTTAAACACCTCCAACTGGAACCCAGACGTTTGTCATGTACGTGCCCCTAACCTCTGAGGCAAGCTCAACGGCCTTTTTGGCATCTTCGTCAGATTCAACCTTCATGGCGCTGGTGCCCTTCGGGTTTCTGTACTCTATGGCAAGTATCCTGCTTCCCTCGAGGAGAACCTTAAACGAATTAGCGCCGTCGTTCGTTATGCCCGAGATGTAGAGAACCCGGTCCTTTATCGTCGAGCGGAGCTCGGATATGAGGGAAAGAAGGCCCTCCTCTCCAACTATGTGGAGCCCACTGTGAACCATCTGAGACTTCGAGAGAAACTCCGCAACGCTCATTGGGTTCGAAAAATCAACCCCTGCGGCTATGCCACCACCGGGAGTGGTCGCGGGCTCTGGAGCTTTAATCGGCCTGCTCTCAGCGAGTTCCTTAATGGCCTTTCCAACCTTCTCCACGAAATCCTGAAGGATCTTTCCAAGCCAAAATTCGCCTTTACCCTTGTAGGACAGCTCCAGCACCACATCAACGTACTTCTGCCACTCTTTCAGTGTGACCACAAGCGTGAGATGGCCCTTATTACCCCTTCCATCGTAGATGTGACTGTTGTAATCTGAATGATACTCAATACTGTAGGTGTCTCTGAACCTGAACACGAAGCGGGGCATCATTATCTCTGCCTTCAGTCCATCCCTCCTGCTGACCCTCACAACGTATGGCCAGTTGGTGACAAATCCAGGAACGTCCCCAAGAACGGCCTCGATTGACTCCCTCGGGGCTTCTATCTTAACGGATGTGCCCTTTCTTTTCATCCTTTCTCACCCAGAATTTTGTTGAGCCTGACATATATTCCCTCTATTCCTTCCTCCGGCTTTGCAGGGATTATGAAATACACGTAATCTCCGTCTTTGAAGGAGAGTTCCGTCTTCGTCTCATGGAGGATAACATTCATCTCAAGCCCCGATACTCTGCCCTTCTCAACCCGGGCCCTGCCGACTACATGTGGAATCCCAAGTTGAATTCCCTCAGTGATAGCTTTCCACAGTCTGTAAAGCTCCTCAAAGGGATCGATCTCCCAGGGAGTAGAACCCACACTTCTGCCAGTTTCCGCTGTCATAAAAACCACCGGTTAGACCTTCCGTATATTTTTATGGTAACCCTAAATTTGTTTGGGTACTATTTTAAACTTCCTATTTGAATTCCACACCTGAATAAGTTCCTTTTGACAATATATCTGGTTTAAAGAGTAACATGGTTTGAAGTTCAAAATGGGCATATCCACGTACCCAGAGGATGTTAAGTGTCTTGAGTGCTTTCATTGATTTCGATGTATCCGAGTGCGGGAGATGCGGGGCCCCCTTGAGGTGTCGCCTCGACAAAATTGGAGGAATCCTCTGAGATCCACTTGAAGGAAAAAAGAAGTCAACTACCGGACCTGTCTTCAATGTAGGCCCTAATGAGGTTCCTCGTCGCTAGCATGCCCTTAACGTGTGTCCTCTCCATGCCGTGGCTAGCGTGGACGCCCTGGCCTATCAAAGCCACGCGAACGTCCCAGCCTGCTCTCAAAGCGGCGGAGCCGTCGGAGCCGTAGTAGGGGAAGACATCTACGACGTGGGGAATATTGTGCTTCTCAGCGAGCTCGATGAGTCTGGTCGTCATCTCGTAGTCGTACGGCCCGCTTGAATCCTTGGCCGCTATCGACACTGCCGTTTCCTTGCCCGCAACGCCCTCTCCAACGACGCCCATGTCGACGACGAGGAGCTCCCTCATGCTCGAAGGATAACCCGCTGAACCGCCGTGGCCGACCTCCTCGTAGGGCGAGAAGAAGAACGCCACCGGGAGCTTTTTAAGGGTTTCAGCACCAAGGTCGAGCATCAGGTCTATCATCACCGCGGCACTTGCCTTGTCGTCGAGGAAGTGGGCCTTAACGAAGCCGTTCACGTACTCGAACTTGGGGTCGAAGGCTATGAAATCCCCGGGCCTTATGCCGAGCTTCTCCGTCTCCTCTTTCTTCTCCACAAGCTCATCAAGGCGGATGTACATGTTCTCCTCCTTGCGCTCCTTCTTGCTGGCGTCTTTGTTCACGTGGACGCTGGGGTTCTTGAGGAGGAGCGTTCCCCTGAACTTCTTCCCGGAGCGGGTTATTATCGTGCAGTACTCGCCCTCGAAGGCCGGAAGGTGAAGGCCGCCTATTCTGGTGAAGCTCAGATGCCCGTTTGGAAGGATGCCCCTGACCATTGCACCGAGGGTGTCAACGTGGCCCGCTATGATGAGTTCAGGCTCCGGATGGTTGTAGGCGAGTAAGGCTCCCTTGTTGGTGTAGTGAGTATTTATACCCGCTTCGTTGAGTTTCTTTTCGATGTGTGCCAGGACCTCACCCGTGTATCCCGTGGGGGATGGAATCTCAAGGATTTCCCTCAGAATCTCAACAACGCGTTCCATGATATCACCATTAAGAAATTGCTCGAAGGGTTAAAAAGGTCACCGCTTAGAGGCCGACCGCCTTCAGCGCCGTGAAGAAAGCCAAGGTGATGAGGGTTAGAACGACGGTGACACCTATCCCCTCCTCCGCCTTGAGTCTGTAGTGGGCCAGGAGGACGTTGGCCATTATCGCGGGGGGCATGGTTGCCTCGACGAGGACGGCGTAGTAGATGTTCCCAGCCCCGTGGAGTGTGAGCAGGACGAAGAGGAATGGGACAACACCCCGGAAGACACCGACTTCAGCCAGATGCTTGGGTCTGAACTCGTGGAGGTTTATTATGGACCCGAAGTAAACCAGGAGGAGGGGAATGCTCCACCATCCAATCCATCTGACCGGTCCCGTGAACCAGTTTGGAATCCTTATCCCAGCGAGTACAAGGGCAAGCGCCAACAGGTTCGCGGCCGTCGGTGGAAACTTCAGGGCCTTGAGCAGGCTTGTTCTGATGGAGGCCTTGCCGCTGGAGTAGTGGGCCGCGATGAACGTCGCCAGTGGCAGGACGATGAGGCTGTTGGTGGTGGAGTAGAGGATCGCCGGGGTTATGTCACCCATGAAGAGGCTCGCTATCGGGAAGCCCATGGCGGCTGTGTTTGGGTAGGTCGAGAGGATCATAAGCGCCCCGGCCCAGCGCTCGTCTCTGACGAAGAGGATGGTATACAGGTAGGAGAGGCCGAGGCTGAGAACGATTATCAGGACCACGTAGATGAAGACCGTCTTTATACTCATCAAATACTCCAGGTTCTTGCTCGCGACGTTTCCAAAGACGAAGAGGGTGAGCAGAACCTGGGTTGAGAGCACGTTTATTCCCCGGAATAACCGTTCGCTTCTGATTATACGCTTCAGGACGTAACCGAGTCCGATGAGTGCGAGCATCTCATAGATGTCCATGATTAGAGCTTTGACTTAGCGTTTAAAAGTCTGTCGAAGTTGACCCGGTGACCGATAAATTTTTATATACCTAGCACGCTAGTTAAGTACAAGAAAATGTACTACAAAAATTTGTACCTGGTGGTAGCATGGAAAATGACCTGAGGGTTCAACTGGAGGAGTTGAAGAAGAGGCTGGAACTCGTTGAAGAGAGTATAGACCCTGTTGATGAGGTGATGCTCTCCATAAAGGCCCGTCTCAGGAGAAAGCTCGAAGGCGGAAGCCTGCCCGAGATAGACGAGGAGAAGGCCGCGAAGACACTCAAGGCCCTCGCCAACCCGGACAGGATAAGAATCCTGAAGATGCTGTCTGAGGGGCCCGCAGGCTTCAAGGAGATAAAAGAAGCCCTTGGGGTCGAGAGTCCCACGGTCTCGCATCACCTCAAGCTCCTTACGAAGACGGGAATGGTGAGGAGGGGAACCGTTTATGAGATAACGCCCAACGGACGTTTATTTTTGCGCTTGCTTGAGATCATAACCGCACTTGGGGAGGTGGAAGAATGAGTTTTGGTTGGGGGTATCGGGCCGTCCCGCACCAAGGCCCAAGGTTTAAGCTAGCGGAGTACCTCAAAGCCCTCACAGCAATACTGCTCATTGCATGGCTCTTCAAGGGGCCGCTGGGACTTGAGGGCTACAACGATCAGATGGTATATATCATAATAGCCCTAATCTTTGCCTTCGAGTTGCTGAGCGTCGGTAGATGGTTCGGTGTGACTATGAGCGGGGTGGTGTTCGCACTGGCCAAGGGGGCCTTTTGGACGTCGGTCTTCCTGTTCTTTGGAAAGTGGCTCAGCATGAGCAGTAAGCTTCACTCCTACGATGGGACGGCCTTCGCCTACGCCGTCATTCTGACCATAGCCGGGCTGCTGCTCGCGAAGTTCGACGAATGGAGGCTTGATCTAAAGGTTGAAAGGAAAGCCTACGAGTTCAGTGAGGCTGATTTCGGCGATGTCAGGCTATCAGGAAGCGGAAAGGTGTATCCTGTGAGGTTCGGCAGGAAGAAGATTGGCTGGGTTATCGACGGAGATGTGAGGGTGGATGCAGAGACCCCACTTGGAAGGGTGAGCAAAAAGCTCCTCCCGCCCGTTATCGTTTGGACGGAGGGAAACCTCGGGGGTAAGAAGATATCTCCCGATCCCTCTTTCGTGGATAGGGTAAACGGACTTGTGAACCCGGAGAGGCTCTATCAAAAGGGCAAGAGGGACAGCGTGGTCGACCTCGGCTTCATCAAGGTCTATGAGGGTGAAGGCTTCGAGTACGTGAAGCTGCCCTTCATCGAGGTCATAGAGACGCCGGGCGGAGAGGAAGTCAAGATAGGTCCAATCCACATCAGAGAGGGCAATCCAGAGATGCCCCCGGCTGAGATGCTGACTATCAAAGAACTAAGCAACGGCTTCCAGCTCACCAAGGTCGGCGAGAGGCTGAAGGTCCAGACCGACGAGTACTCCATTGAGGTTGACGGTGAGAGGGTGACCTACCGGAGCGGAAACGAAACGCTGAGCCTTGGTGAGACCGTCTCGCTCCGTTCGGGCGATGTCTCGGTCAGCGTTGGCAGAGGAAGGGCCAAAATACGTATCGAGGACATCGTGATCTCCGCGAGAGATGGGACGGTGCGCATAAGGACGGGGGGCAGAACGTACACCATAGAGAACGGCGACGCTTACAGGCTGGTGGTCAGGAAGGCGAAGGAGGTAGTGGAGGAGCAGAGCGCCGAGCTGATAGACGGCCTTGGGGTAGACAGGACGCGGCTCAGCAGGCGCGTTAAAGAGCTCCTCGACGAGCTGATGGAGTTCCTGGGGTGAGTCCGATGAGGTTTGAAAACGTCCGGGAAGTGGAGGTAAAGGCCACCAACGGTCGGGTCGAGATTGGGGGCTGGGAAAACGACTACGTCGAGGTGGGCTACACCGTCCACGGCGAGGTAACCGTTGAAGTCGAGCAGAAGGGAAGCAGGCTCATCATCAGGGAGGAACCGAAGAGGAGGTTCCTGAACCTGCTCAGGGGAAACGGCTGGGCCGAGATAGTGGTGAGGATTCCGCGGGGCGTTCTGATAAGCGCGAAGGACGTGAACGGCGAGCTTAAGGCCAGGGGCGTGCGCTTTGAGGACGTCACGACGGTAAACGGCGAAATAAGCATAGAAGACTGCGAGGCCGAAAAGCTTAACACCGTGAACGGCGAGGTAAAGGCCCATCTAGCGGTTGCCGGCCCCCTGAAGGCCTCAACGGTTAACGGGGAAATCGAGCTTACCATCGAGGAGCTCGAGGGGGACGTTGAAGTGAGCACCGTCAACGGAGACATAACGCTTCGCCTGACCGAGTTCTGCGATGCCAGAATTGTCAGCAAGAGGGTTAATGGAGACGTCAAACTGGTCGGCATAGATTCCAACGACCCCGTTATAGGAACGGGCGAGTTTGAGGTCAGGGTCAGCACCGTGAACGGCGACGTGAGGGTCGAGCTGATTTGATTCTTTAATTCTTCAATTACTTAATTGGGTAATTAAGTGGGAGAAACATGGGGGTTAGAGGGGATGTTCGAGGATTTGAGGACGTTGGGGAGGAACTTCTGGCTCTACACCACCGGCAGGTGGATATCGCAGGCGGGGTGGGTCGTTCAGGATGTTGCCGTTCCACTCTACGTACTGGACAAGACGGGGAGCGGGGCGATGATGAGCGCTTTTGTCCTGGCCGAGTTGATACCCAGGCTAGTCCTAAATCCGATAGCCGGTGTCATAGGCGACCGATACGACCGGAAGAAGCTCATGTACGGCCTTGACATTGTTAGGGGGATCCTTCTCTTTGGTCTCCTGGCGTTCAATCTTCTAGGAATTGGGGAGCTCCTGCTCACCCAGGTTGCCATGAGCGTCCTTGGAACCTTCTTCTCAGCGGGGATAGTTGGGATGTTTCCTGATCTGGTTAGAAAGGAGCAACTCGCACAGGCAAATTCCATTTTGAGGTCCGGCGGACAGGTTCTCAGGATAGTCGGTCCAGTTCTGGGTGGCTTGATCTACGCGTTCGGAGGGGTTAAGCTCGCTATTCTGGTAAATGCGGTTAGCTTCTTTGGCTCCGGCCTCTTCGAGATCCTGATAGAGTACGAGTGGAAGACGCGGGAGCTTTCAAGCGTTCGCGAGATCTGGGACGACATGATGGAGGGCTTCCTCTTTATACAGTCCTCCAAAAGTTTGCTCATCCTTGTCAGCCTCGCAATAGTCCTGAACACCCTCCTCAACCCCGTCTTTGCAGTGGTTCTGCCTTACCTCACGAGGGTCACCCTTGGACTTTCATCGGTGCAGTTCGGGAGTGTAGAGACCTCTGCGACCCTTGGGGCTTTGGTCGGAAACATTCTCATAGCCGGAAAACTGAAAGAGCACTCAGAGGACCTTCTGTTCAGGGCTGCCTTCCTTCAGTTTGTCTCACTGTCCCTTCTCGTAGTGGCAGCTTACCCTGCGTTCCGGGAAATTGCCTATCCCCTCCTCCTTGCCACCTTTGTCCTATTCGGCGTCTTCAACACACTGGTGAACGTCCCCCTCTTCATCAAGCTCCAGAAGGCGGTTCCCGGGGAAGTCCGCTCCCGCTTCTTCACGGCATTTGAGACCGTCGTAATGGCAACTACTCCTATTGGAATGGCACTCATCGGTCCGCTTCTGAATGTGTTTCCCGCCTACGCACTTATAACTGCTCTCTTGGCCGTTAGTTTCTCTGTGAGCGTTTTCTATTACCTGCGGTTCGGCGAAACCATTATGAAGGTCGGAGAGGAGATACCGGAGGTGGTGGTTTGAGCCTCAACAGAAACTTCTGGCTCTTCGCGGTTGGCAGGTTCGTTTCCCAGCTTGGCTGGGCCGTGCAGGACGTTGCCCTGCCGCTCTACGTTCTCGACAAAACACACAGCGGAGGCATGATGACCCTCTTCATTCTCGCTGAGATGGTGCCCGTCCTTGTGATCATGCCGATAGCGGGGGTCGTTGGGGATAGGTACAATAGAAAACACCTAATGGTGGGGTTTGATCTGATTAGGGGTGTTCTTCTTTTCACAGTCATTGCCTTTGGCTTCCTCGGGATACATCAGCTTCTTGTCGTTCAGCTCGCTATGGGTACCATGAGCGCGTTTTTCGGGGCGGCGACCAACGCTATGTTCCCTGACTTGGTGGAACCCAACGAGCTCGAGAGGGCAAACTCAATAGCAGGTTCCTCGAACATACTGGCGAGACTCATCGGCCCCGCCCTCGGCGGGTTCATCTACGCAATGGGCGGGATTAGGCTTGCTATTCTGATAAACGCGGTTAGCTTCTTTGGCTCCGGCCTCTTCGAGATCCTGATAGAGTACGAGTGGAAGACGCGGGAGCTGGAGAGCTTTTCCCAGGTGGTTGAGGATCTGAAGGAGGGTTTCGCATTCTTCCGCTCCAGCAGGTACCTGACGACGCTCATGTTTTTTGCCCTGTTCATGGTGGCCCTGGGTCAGCCCCTCGGGGCCGTTGTAATGCCCTATGCGTTCAGGGAGGTGCTGAAATTCTCAAGCTACCAATTCGGTCTCCTGGAGAGCACCTTTATGGCGGGGGCACTGATTGGAAACGGGATAATCGCGGCAAAAGTTGGAAGGAAGGCCGGGAGGTACCTCTTCTATGCCCTGCTCTTCGATGGGGTGATGATTCTGATCTTCGCCTGGGTGGTGAGTCCCTACTCAGGGCTGTCGCGGGACGTAGCGTTCTTCCTCCTGGCGGGTGTTAACGTGCTCTGGGGTGCCATCGAGGCCTTTATCAACGTTCCCCTCAACTCAAAGATACAGAGGGCCATCCCAAGTGAGCTGAGGGGTAGGGTTATGTCCGCTATGATAGTTCTCATGAACCTTTCGGGTCCGCTTGGCCTGGTTCTGATAGGACCCCTATTGGACAGGTTCCCAACTTGGATGGTTACCCTGGCCCTGTGGACTGGGATGGGGGTTGTGGTAGCATATTACTGGATTCGTTACTCAGCGGTGCTCGTTGGGGATGGAGAAGCTCAGTAGGTGCTTACTTAACTTCCTTTAGCTTTCCTTCCCTCTTCTCTATCGCCCTCGCCATTATGAAGAGCAGGTCGCTCAGTCTGTTCAGGTAGACGAGGGCGTTCTGGCCAAAGCCGTAGTCAAGGACGAGCTTCGCAACCTTCCTCTCAGCCCTTCTGGTTACCGCTCTGCATACGTCGAGCTTTGCACTGCCAAGGGTTGAACCCGGCAGGACAAAGACCCGTAGCTGAACCTCTTCCTCGTATCTGTGGATGAGTCCTTCGAGCCATCCAATCTCTCCATCATCAACCTTCGTGTACCTTCCCCTGCTCGCTATCTCTGCCATGAGGTCGTAGAGCTGGGCCTGGATTCTCTCGAGACTCTCAGCCATTTCCCCTGGAACGTAGTGCTTGGCCTCTCCCAGAAAGCTGTCGAGCTCGTCGATCGTTCCGTTGGCCTCCATGATCGGCGAGAACTTCGCTACGCGATCGCCGGTGAAGAGGCCGGTCAACCCCCTGTCCCCGGTTTTTGTGGTAATGGACATTTTGACCACCAATCCCATCATGGACCTCAGGCTTTTAGGGTTTGCGGGCATTAGGGAACACCTTCGATGATAAAGACCTGTAGTAAATGAAGGAAAAACTTATTTATACATCAACGCCGTTTTTCTTTGGGTGGTTCATTATGAAGAGATGGGCACTAGTTGTGGCAGTCATTTTAGTCCTGAGTATGGTACCCGTGTGGGCGCTTAAACCGGTTGGTGCCCAGATGGAGTACACAACTAAGACCGTAATCATGAACGCCACGGCGGATACGTGGATAGCGGAGAGCGGTTATGTGGACCATAAGACATGGAGACTGGCCGTCGGAACGTATTACGGGAAGGAGGAGAGAACGTACGTTAAATTCGACCTGCGCAAGTACATCCCGCCCTCGGCGGTGGTCATAAAGGCTACCCTCATACTCCACGCCTACAACCACTACGGAACCCTCCCTCACAACGTAAGCGTTTACGGTGTCTACGATGACAACTGGAGCGAGAAATCACTTAGATGGTACAACCAGCCAGCCAACGTGACCGGTCCCCTCTCATGGACTGTTATAAGCCTTCCCAAGGGCAACGTAAACCACGACTACAGCTGGAACGTTACGGAGTTTGTCGCTGGCCAAGTGCCGGGTGACGGTGTAGTCAGCTTCTACCTCCACTCAAACCTCAGCCACGTTCACACCAAGGACTACATATACTTCGCATCCAGAGAGAACAAGTACAACCCAGATCCAAGGCTCGTGGTGGAGTATTACGTGCCTATAAGCATAACTGGACTCAAGACTTCTAGACCCGCAATAGAGGGTCATCCTGTGACCATAACCGTAACCGTTAAGAACAGTGGAAAAGGTACTCAAAACGCCCCATTACGCATTTACGTGGATGATCAGCTCGTCTTCAACAACTCCGTAACACTCTATCCTGGAAAGAGTGAGACTTTTAACTACAAGTGGCTTCCCGCCTCAACCGGGGTCCACAGGATCCAGGTTAGGATAGGGTCCTACGATCTCAGGTACGGGGACGTGTGGGTTGCTCCCGACCCGAACGTGGTAGCCTACGGCCTCACCCCCTACTACGAGAGGTTCTACAATGAAGAAATGGCCAACCTCACCCCGCTCTACGAGAACTTCACTGCAACCGTCAACGCCCTCAAACAGTACGGGGTTGATTTCGGGGACCTTGCCCCCAGCATCCAGAGGATAGAGAACCTGATGAAAGAGATGGAGAGGCAGTACGGAATATACAACGCCCTCAAGAGGAGCCTTCTTGTCCAGAATCCCAATCAGATAAGCTACTACTACGCCGTCATGATACACATAAGAAAAGCCGCGTTCATGAGCAGGGAGGTCCTCAAGGAGATCGAGTACGTCATGCCCTACCTCACCTCCACCCTTGAGGAGATAGAAGCCACAACGCAGCCGCCTGCTTCCCAGAACCAGACCAACACCACCGGAAATCAGACGAACAGCGGCGGGGCCCGAAACGGAACCAGCGTTGCGCCTTCCAACCAGAGCAACGTGATGCCCTCCACCAACATCACGATTCATATAACCCGTGTCCTCGTGGACGCAGGCCACGGTCAGTACTACGTCAACGACGTCGGTGTTGCCAACCTCACCGCAAGGATAAAGAATGAGCTCGGGTGGGAAGTCAACGTTACCCAACTGCCCCTTACCCCCGACGTCCTCAAGGACTACGACGTTGTTATACTGCTCAACCCCAAGGAGGACCTCACCAGTGGGGAGATAAACGCCCTGAGGGAGTTTGTTGAAAACGGTGGCGGTCTCTTCATAGCCGGTGACTGGTACAAGTACGTTAACCTTGAGAGTCTCAACGCGCTGGTCAATGGGTACGGTATCAAGTTCAACGACGATGAGCTCGAGGATGACGATCAGAACAGCGGCCGGTCGTACTATCCGTTCGTTGGGGTATACAACACGGACCACCCGGCGATGAAGTTCATGTCGGACGGATGGAAGATGTACTATAGTGGGGACACCCTTGATGTGAGCGGAAACGCGGTCTGGCTGGTCAGGGCATACGACACTGCGTACTCCATAGATGCAAGCAAGAACGTCGTTAACGCCAAGGGAAGCGAGCCCGTTATCGCTGCCGCGGTGGAAGTCGGAAGAGGCAGGGTGATAGCTTACGGTTCCAGTAGGGCGCTCAGCGACAGCTACCACGGTAAATACCTAGCCAGCAACTGGCCTTTCATAAAAGGCGCTTTAATGTGGCTTATCCATGAGAACTGAGGTTTCTTTCTTCCTTTTATGTTTTCCCTGACTTTTCTGCATCATCTGCCCCGAAGAACCGTCAATTATCCGGGGTTAGATCTCTTTTGGAGGTATGAGAACTCCAAACTCCGTTATTATCCCCCTGACGTACCTCCAAGGGGTCACGTCGAACAGGCGGTTTCTGACCCTGAACCCCTGTCTGGTGTACGATCTCTCAACTATCTCAACCTCATCACCCTTCAGCTTCGGGTGGAGTTTGAAGCTCTCCGCCGCCACGTAGAACGGAACACCACTGTCGTGACAGGCGAGGGCGAGGGGATACGTCCCGGCCTTGTTCACGACCGCACCATCCTGGGTAATATTGTCAGCTCCCACCAAGGCCAGGGTCGCGTTTTTGGCGGAGATGCCAAGCTGAGCGTCGGTGATGACCTCAAAAGGTATCTTCAGACGCTCCAACTCACCAGCTAGTGCAATTCCCTCATAGTCCGGGGCGCTCTCTGTTAGGATTACCCTGAAGGCTTTATCTTTCTTCTTCGCCACCTTGAGTATCTCCAGAACCGCGGATGAGAAGGAATGCGTTATTACCACCTCATTCTCGTCAATAAGCTCGCTTCCGATGTTTCCTATTTCTGTCCTGGCTTCATTCCCTATGCGGATGAACTCCTCGGCTTTCAACCTGACCAGCTCGGGGTCCCCTGTTATCGGGATGAACCTGACCAGGTTGTAGAGAGACGCCATGGTCCTGTTGATGGCCGGAAGTTTCTCCCTCAACTCTTCCAGTGCCCTCTTCAGTTCGTCCCCTTCGAGGAGCTCCGAAAGGAGAACGTACGTCTCGGCACCTTTTCTAGCCAGCCAGCTGGCACCCCGTATTCGCTCCGCCTCCATTTCGCTGAGTATCAACTGCACCTCATGGGGAATCATCCACCGCACCCCTGTCGGTTATCCCGGCCTCATTCTTTTGGATTAATCCCTTATCACCTTTTCGGGCGTCTTCATTGCCGTGGATTTCACCAGGAGTGAAAACAACGTTTAAGTATTTTATTGCGATAAAATTCTCCGGTGGTAGCATGAAGGTGAAGGTTGGAATTAACGGTTACGGGACGATAGGAAAGCGAGTCGCTTACGCCGTCATGAGGCAGGATGATATGAAGCTCATGGGCGTTACCAAGACGAGGCCGGACTTTGAGGCTTACCGCGCGAAGGAGCTCGGAATCCCGGTCTACGCCGCTAGCGAGGAGTTCCTGTTGAGGTTTGAAAAGGCCGATTTTGATGTTGTCGGAACGCTCGGCGATTTGCTCGAAAAGGTTGATGTCATCGTTGACGCCACCCCCGGCGGTATGGGGGCTAGAAACAAGGCCCTCTACGAGAAGACCGGCGTCAAGGCGATTTTCCAGGGCGGCGAGAAGGCTACCACCGCGGAGGTTTCCTTCGTGGCCCAGGCCAACTACGAGAAGGCCCTCGGAAAAGACTACGTCCGCGTCGTCTCCTGCAACACCACGGGCCTTACCAGAACGCTCTCGGCCATTCAGGAGTACGTCGACCACGTCTACGCGGTCATGATTCGCCGTGCAGCAGACCCAAACGACACCAGGCGCGGGCCTGTGAACGCGATAACCCCTGGCGTTACCGTTCCCTCGCACCACGGCCCCGACGTGCAGACGGTGATTCCGATTAACATCGAAACGAGTGCCTTCATCGTTCCAACCACGCTAATGCACGTCCACAGCATCATGGTCGACCTGAAGAAGCCGGTGGAGGCAAAGGACATCATCGATATCTTCGAGGACACCACACGCGTTCTCCTCTTTGAGAAGGAGAAGGGATTTGAGAGCACGGCACAGCTTATAGAGTTCGCCCGCGACCTGCACCGCGAGTGGAACAACCTATACGAGATTGCCGTCTGGAGGGAGAGTGTAAACGTGAGGGGAAACAGGCTCTTCTACATCCAGGCGGTCCACCAGGAGAGCGACGTCGTTCCGGAGAACATAGACGCGATAAGGGCGATGTTCGAGATGGCAGAGAAGTGGGATAGCATAAGGAGGACGAACGAGAGCCTGGGGATTGTGGGGTAGCCTCGGTCGTTTTCTTATTGAGAGTTAAAGTCCTTCATCTTGAAGCCTAGATATGACAGTAGTATCATCACCGTGGACAGGGATATGGTTACGGTATAGCCATCCAGAACCGGTATCGGGAGCTTTCCGGTTTCAACTGTAGCCCCGATCGGTGAGAGGAAGTAGGCCAACAGGCTCACGGCAGTACCGGGGGGGTACGGTTTGGTTAGAATTACAAAAAGGGCCATGGGGACCGCTGAGGTTAATATGTAGAAAGATATGATGGCGCCGAGGGAATCCATCCAGACCATCAGAACCATCATTATAGCAAGGTACGTGGGCAGTTTGAGGAGAACAGAAACCATCAACAAAGGGTGCCCCTGAACGTAGACTGTAATGGCCACACTTAGAATGCCAACAAGGAGACCTGCAATTGCGGAAACCAAACGCCCAACGAACACTCCACCGGGCCCGTTGAAAAGGGTAAGCTCGAAAAGGGTGACCCTTTGTCCTTTAAAAACATGAGAAGCCACCAGGATACCATAAACAGGCAGGAACACCATCTCAGCAATTACTTCGGACTCATAGAACCCCATTCTCTTAGCGTCCTGTAGAGAATACCACGTGGCCAGAACCATCAGTCCAAGCAGCATTTCAGTCACAGGATGGGGAAACATGTTTTTAATGTGCCACTTAACTGCTTTTCGCGTAAGCATAGCGCAACCCTGCCCGTTTGAATCCAGCTATGATCCCTTTGAACAGCATATCCACCAGCTCATCTCCGTCAGCCTTTACGATCAACGTTGCCCCAAAGCGGTAGAGGGTTTTAAACGGCAGTTGCCCCCCTGTTTCAACTAGAGTTACTTCATAAACGTCGTTCGAGAAAAGTTCCCTTCTTGTTCCCGACCAAACCAGCCTTCCCTCTCTTAGGATTAAAAAGTAGTCGGCCACGGCTTCACCTTCCTCAAAGTCGTGGGTGGCTATTATGACTCCCTTCTTCTTAGATATCAGCTCATCCACGATACCGGCCCGGTACGAGTCAAGATGAGCCGTAGGTTCATCAAGTACAACGACTTCAGAGTCGCATGAGAGTGCCACCAGCAGATTGCAGAGCTGTGCCTGTCCACTGGAGAGAGAGTCTATCCGCCCATCAAGGAACTGGATTATCCCAAGGGCTTCAATGAACTCATCTACTCGTGGACATCGTGGATTTGTCTGGAGCACCTCCACGAGATCACGCACTTTAACGGGAATTCTGAACTGGGGTTTTTCAAATGAGTACCTTATAGCAACCCACTTATCTTTTCGTTCGTATGGTTCCCGCCCATTTATCATAGCTCGTCCAATGGTTGGATGTCTTATTCCAGAAAGAATAGAAAGGAGAGTGGTCTTTCCGCTTCCGTTATGTCCAATAAGGGCCAGTCTGTCAGTCTTAGCTTTGAAGGTGAGATCCCTTATCCCCCATGTCCCACCATAGCTCACGCCAAGATTCTCAGCCTCGACGATCATTGGCTGGACCTCCCGGCGAATATAAGGAGGATTATCCCCATCAAAACAAGGACATAATCCACCGGGGCGCTGTACTGAGTGAAGCTATATTTTAGAGCCCCGGTCCAATCCTGATGGACTGGCTGGACGCTGGTTTTGAAGAGGCCAATGTCGGTAATGATTGCATAATTGCGTTCAGCAAAGTTCCAATCCAACCGGGGTAAGAGTCTGGGCAGGTCGAGTTGTTTTGGATTCACCCCTATCGGTACATGTGTGGGCAGACCGTCTATCACGCTGGTATTTGGCGCCGGGAATCTGGGACCAATAACCCTTAGAACTCTGGCGAAGTACCTATCCCCTCCACGGTAATAACTTACCCCTACGTACTTGGATAACGGTTCCGGTAAAGAGGGGCTGTAGATAAATGGGAATCCCACGGAACTGGGACTGAAGTCGGAGGGAAATGGGATTTCCCTAACCGAGAGCTTTGAGGTCTTCGTTCTATTTAGGGCCGAGACCGTCACAACACTTGAGGGGAACAGGGTTCTTATGAGAGGATCGTTCTCGTTGAGGACCAGCTTCACTTTCGAGAGCAATTTTAACCGTCCTTTTATAGTCCCAGGCTTCGAGAGGCTGGAAACGTAGTACATTGAGAGGTTTTTTGTGTTATGTTATACGTGTCAAAGCTCACATTGAATTTGCCGTTTCCGATGTAAGTTATGTTGTACATAATCAGCATTTTTTGGTACGGGATTATCCCAGCATAAACAAAGTTGTTTCCTGGCTTTAAAACTGCATGAGGATCGTGGGAGTAATTTGATGCATAATAATTCACGATGGGATACATGGCGACCATAATTCCTAGGGATATAACGATGAAACCAGATAATGTGTAGGTCTTCTTCCTACCCATCTAGTAGCCCCCCCTTATATTTGTATTTAAAAAATTAAAGATTATAACGTGGTGCTTTATTCAATATCTATTGGTATCTCAACAGAAGCACCCACGTTCTCAGTCATATACTTACTAAGTGAGTTTCCTCCATGGCTATCCACATATGCCTCTATAATGATCTCGAAGTGTTCATCCGATGCCGTGGATATAACTTGAGTAGACATCCGCCCTATGGGAGCAGGTTTGTTAGCTGTTGGGGCATCTCCGGCTGGTTGCAGATACACCTGAAGTTCACTTGAGCCATCATACGAGGATTCAGTTAAACCATAGTGCTCAAAGTTGTTTAAGTGCCAAGAGCCTTGCCCGTATATTGAGTGGGGGGTAGTGTACGAATCAGTACTGTACCAGTAAGCATTTGAACCTGTTCCACTTGAAGATCCAAAATGAACTCGAGTCATTGGTCCCTGCTGGAGCTGATCTCCCTGGAATTCATACTGTGCAGCTATGTAAACTCTTGCAGTTGAGAAACTACCATGCAGAATAGTGTCAAGGGTAACAACCCCACTCTGCGTTGCCAACGCGGGTGTTGTGGTTGCCGCTATCACCAACACAACTATCCCAAATATGGTGTAGGCCAACTCTCTTTTGTTCATCTTCCCCCCCATTTAGTGGTGGGTAATTACATCTCAGAAGTCATCATTTATATAGTTATTGGTTCAAGTGTTTAATTGTAACTGGCCAGAGTATTATACCCCCATCCTTCTCCTCACTTCATCAATCTTAAGATCCTTAACCACCAGATCCTTCTCCCTGCTCGTCTCACCCCTGGCGAGCTTAACCTCCGCACCGAGAACCTTTGAGAGGAACTTTACGAGTTCTTTGTTTGCCTTTCCATCTACGGGCGGGGCCTTGATTTTGACCTTCAAACGCCCGCGCCACTCATCAACGCCTTCAATCTCGTTCCTCTTCGCCTTTGGCTGGACGTAAACGAGTAGAATCGTCCCGTCCTTGGTCTCCTTCAGGAACTTCGCGCTCATTATCAATCCCTCCAATGTACTCCCACACGATATCGGGCGGGAACTCATTCCGTTTAATCTTTTCGAGGATTTCCCTCGCAACGCGGTAGGCGAATTCAAACGTTTCTTTGTCAATAACGCCGTAGTTGAGCGCCATCTCAAGCTCCTCTTCATCGAGGAGGAAGGCCTCGCCGCCCGGGAAGACGAAGATGTCGAGGAAGAGGTCCAGCATCTCAAGGGTATTTCCTTCGCGCCTCGTATAAGCTAGAACGTCGATATAGAGGCCTTTGAAGTTGCCCTTCTCGTCATAGAGCTTCAGGACGTCGTAGTTCTCTCCGACAAAGGCGAAATAGAGCATATTATAACCGTTATTGATTACCTCGACGCCGTTCACCCTCAGCGGGGCGAGCATGCCCTCAAAGCGGGATTTGGCAACTATGACATCTCCCAAATCAGCGACTACCTCATCATCACGCTCAAGAATCCTGTTCGGAAGGCGGCGGTAGATGAGGTGGATTTTCATTAGAAACACCAAAAAGAGTTAGGGGGAGATTACTCTTCGAAAATCAGCTCCCTGAGCTTCCCGGGCAGCTCCTCGATGCCCACCCTTATCTGCTCCCTCGTATCGCGATCGCGAATCGTGACGGTGTTGTCCTCGGGAGTCTGGTTGTCTATTGTGACGCAGTAGGGGGTTCCAATCTCGTCGTAGCGGAGGTAGCGCCTGCCGACGGTGTCCTTCTCGTCGTAGACCGCTATGAAGCCCACCTTCTGGAGGGTTCTTAGGATATCGTAGGCCATACCTTTGAGCGGCTCCTTGGCGACGAGAGGAAGAACCGCGACCTCGATCGGCGCCATATCCTTCTTGATCTTAAGGTACGTCCTGTCCTCATCTACGACGAGGCTGTTCTCAAGGAGCAGGTAGAAAGGCCTGTCGATACCGAAACTGGGTTCAAGAACATGGGGCACTATTTTCTCCCCCGTTACCTTCTCCTCGACCTCCTTGATTATGAAGTCATCCTTCTCCAGCTCGTGGCCCTCGATGATAGCATTTCCGCCCCTTTCGAGGAGTTCAACCAGCTCGTGCTTCTTTTCTTCTTCCCAGCCCTGGATAAGCTCGTTTATCCTCTTGGCGTCCTTCTTCAGCTTAGGTCCGACGCGCTTCATGTTGAGGCTCACTTTTAGGTGCTTGACTGTTCTGGGTTCATCGTAGTGTATGAGGACGGTTAGGTCAGCACCACTCATCTTCATGTGCTTGCTCAGGTCGTAGTTGCCGCGGTTGGCTATTCCGACGCACTCCACCCAGCCGAAGCGCTCGCTGTGTATCTCGGCGTCCCATGTGTCGCGCGAATAGTGAGCGCGCTCCTCCGGCAGCTGCTGGCGGAAGCGTATCTTATCCTCGGGGATGCCGATGTCGAGGAGCGTTCTTTTGACCATGACCATGTAGTAGGCGAAGAAGGTGTTCATGATGTAGCCCTTCTCCACGGCATCCTCCGCAGTAAGCTCAATCATGCCGAGGTCCTTGAGCTGGTGCTCTATCGGGTAGAGCCTCAAAACCTCGTCCTTGACCTCGTCGAAGTGCGGATGTTCGGTCTCCTTCGGGTTGAAGAATATCTCCGCCTCCGCCTGGGTGAACTCCCTCAGCCTTAACATCCCCTGCCTCGGTGAAATCTCGTTGCGGTATGCTTTACCTATCTGGAATACGCCGAAGGGGAGCCGGTTCCTCGCGAAGGCGTTCAGCCTCTTGAAGTTCACGAAGATACCCTGTGCAGTCTCGGGCCTCAAGTAGCCCTTCTGGTCACCGTAGGGGCCGATCTTGGTTTCGAACATGAGGTTGAAGTACCACACCTCGCCGAGCTCACCGCCGCACTCCGGGCACCGGATGTTGTGCTCCCGGATGAGCTGGGTGAGGTGCTCGGCGCTCATGCCTTCTGTGTCTATACCAAGGGCTTCCTCCACTATGTGGTCGGCCCTGAAGCGGGCCCCGCACTTCTGACACTCCACTAATGGATCCACAAACTTCTCAACGTGACCGCTCGCTATGAAGACCTTCTCCGGCGTGATGTCCGGTGTTTCCAGCTCGAAGAAACCCTCCCTCTGGAAGGCCTCACGTACCTTCCGCTCGATTTTACGTTTTATTGCCGCACCGAGCGGGCCGTAGTCATAGAATCCGCGTGAACCGCCGTAGATTTCAAAGCTACCCCAGGCGAACCCCCTTCTCCTCATCAAATCCTGGAGAATCTCGTACTTATCCACCTCTCCCATCACTCACCACCTGAAACTGGAGTAAGGCCATTTCATAAAAAGCTTTTGGAAACTCTTGGTGATGCTCTGCAGATGGAATAAAGGGAGTAGAGCAAGAAAGAATTTTGACGTCATCCCATGGAAATGCGGAACTCAACCCAGCCCTCGGAGGAGTAGTACCAATGGCAAAGTAATACGGGTGATACGATGCATTCTGTTAGTGTCGGCGGTCGCCCATATTTTACACCATAGTGTTCTTTCCACTCCTTTGAGCCCGTACTCTGGAAACCTCAATGTTGCTCCAGGCTCGATTTGGTACGTGTCCGAGCCAACCGCCTTGTCTTCGGCCACATCGTGCCACCATTTTGCAAGTTCCTGTGAATAGTCACTTTGATCATGCACAAACACATCGGGGATTGTGTAGCTCCAAGATTGTGATGCACTGATCGTGGCTCCATCTTCACCAGCAGAGACCCCAATTGAAACTCCCACAGTTGAGGCTCCTGAAGTTGTAGTGGGGGCATAGTCAGAAAGGAAACCATAACTGTTGTAATAATCAGCGTCTACCCAAGTGTACATGTCCGCTGTTCTCCACTCCGAGTCACTCCACAGTTCTTTGCCTGGGACTGATTGCTGTCTCACATGTACATCGTACCAGTCGTAGGTTGTGGATCCGTCGTTTATGAGCTTGTAGTATATTGTTCTAACGTTGAGCCTGCCATACGGTTTCCAGTCATCACCGCTGGTAAAATCAAGCTGACTCTGATAAGACCAGTACGCTCCAGATGACAGAGGCCCTACCCCGAGTTTGAAAGTTCCGGCGTTGGGTTTTAAGTTCTTGACCGCCCAAATGTAGGCCTCTTTAATTGCCCCTGGCACGCTATCAATGGAAACGAACTCTCTGCTTACAAGAATGGCATCGGAGGGATAGGTTACGTAACCGTAGACGGTTGCTTTTTTAACCGGCTTTCTCCCTGGACCTCTACCAGCTACAAGCTCTGCAAAGAACTGGCCCCTGAAAGTTCCGCTGATAACCTCGGGACTACCGATAACAATAACAGGTATTCCTGAGAGGATTTCTTTCTTCACGAGTTCCCTGAGCTGGGAGCTGTTTTTCACGTGGGAACTTTCAACGACAAGTATATGTGGAGTTTTAATGCTCAGTGAAGGGTTCATCCGTATCGCTTCCTTGAAATATTTCGAGACGTTGCTCCCCACGTAGTAAACTGGAACTGTGTTGTTTATCTTCTGAACCACTGGGACAGAGTACTGAACGCTACTGTTTGTTGGATACGCTGAAACAACAAACAGACTTCCAACCAAAACACCAAGTACGAACCATACCACTTTCTGTCGCATCCGACCCCCCCAACGGGGTTGTCAAGTAAAGTCAGATAGTTTGTAGTATTTAAGCGTTTCGCTCTCGTGAAATTAAAAAGTGTTAGTTAAACTTGATAACGCACTGTCCCGTAACTGGGTTTTCCCCATTCTCCTCGATTTTTGATTCTCAAAGGGGGAAAGAGTTATAAACCGTTTCCCTCGTTATCGTTACGAGCTTTGATTATTTGGAGGTGCGTGAAAATGGCGGAAAGACCACTTGACGTTATACACAAGTCCCTCGATAAGGATGTCCTCGTGCTCCTCAAGAGGGGTTCGGAGTTTAGGGGTAAGCTTATCGGTTATGACATACACCTGAACATAGTCCTCGCCGATGCCGACCTGATTCAGGAGGGCGAGGTGGTTAAGAAGTACGGTAAAATCGTCATCAGGGGAGACAACGTTCTGGCCATCTCCCCGGTTGAGCTTGAGTGAGCGCTTTGAGTAGCGAGGTGATACGATGGGAAGCGGAACAGAGCCGAAGGGAAGGAGGAATCACACTCCAACTCACATACGGTGCAGGCGCTGCGGTAGGCGCGCCTTTAACGTCCAGAAGGGCTACTGCGCCGCCTGCGGCTTCGGCAGGAGCAGGCGCATGAGGAAGTACAGCTGGTCCCACAAGTGGAAGAAGAAGAGGAACCTCGCGTACTGATTCTTTTTATTTTGGTTTTTCACGTGAGGAGTTCCATCCGACCTTTTCTGAACATCTTCATGTTCATCTAACCCATAGCAGAAACCTTATTAAACCTCTATGATGCTTTCATCGATTAGAGGGGCGTCTTAATGTTTCAGTTTAATAATACCCAGCGGAGGATCTGGTCACTGGCATGGCCGGCTATAATAGCCAACATCTCCCAGACGATGCTCAACCTAGTAGACACGCTCATGGTTGGTCATGTGAGCGCCCTCGCTATAGCCGCCGTCGGCCTTGGCGGACAGGTCAGCTGGTTCATGTTTCCGATAATGATGACGGTCTCCGTGGGGACCCTGGCCCTCGTGGCGCGCTTCGTCGGGGCTAGGGACTTTGAGAGCGCCGAGTTGGTTCTTGAGCAGAGCCTCTACTTGGCGTTCATCCTCGGCGTCCCGGTTATGCTCTTTGGCTGGTTCTTCGGTGACGACGTGCTCAGGATAATGGGGGCGAAGGATGCGCTCCTGTCACTGGCCGACTCGTATCTCAAGGTTGTCTTTCTCTTTTACCCCATACGCTTTGTCCTGTTCACTTCAAACTCGGCACTTAGGGGTGCGGGAGATACAAAGACGCCCATGAAGGTTGGAATACTTATGAACGTTCTCAACGCCACCTTCGATTACCTCCTCATATACGGCAAGCTGGGGTTCCCAAGACTTGGGGCAGTTGGGGCCGCGTGGGCTTCTGGTATAGGGATAACGACGGCCACGGTCGTTGTGATGATTTTACTCCTCTCCGGAAGGCTGATAATAAAATTCTCGCCGAGCTGGAGCTTCTATCCGGAGATGGTCGGACGCATAGTGAGGATAGGGACTCCAACGCTCGTTGAAAGGGGTCTGTTCAGCTTTTACAACTTCCTCTACATGAGCATCGTCACGCGCTTTGGGGACGTGGCCCTGGCTGCCCACCAGATCGGTCTTAGGGTCGAAAGTATAGCGTATATGCCTGCCTTCGGTTTCAACGTTGCCTCCTCTGCCCTGGTGGGACAGAACCTCGGTGCCGGGCGACCTGAGGAAGCTGAGAGAACGGTAAAAGAGGCTATCAAGATGGTGTCCCTTTTTATGAGTGCCATGGCCATGGTTCTTATACTCTTTCCCCGCTATCTAGTGATGCCTTTCCTGACCTCCAGCGATCCAAACTATGGTACGGTTCTGCACCTCGCCTCAATATATCTCCTGATAGTCGGAATAAGCGAGATTCCCCTTGGATGGGTTTTCGTTTTAAGCGGCTCCCTGCGGGGTGCCGGCGACACCAAGAGTCCGATGTACGTGACGGCGGTCAGTAAACTTCTGTTCAGGATAATCCCTGCCTATCTGTTGGGATTTGGATTTACCATTGGGCCGCTGAGCCTTGAGGGCATGGGGGTTGTCGCGGCCTGGGTCGCGATGAGTCTGGAAACCTTCACGAGCGCCGCGATGTACTGGTGGATATTTAGGAGGGGCAAGTGGAAGTACGTGAAAGTCTGAAACAGGCCAAGTCAAAAAGGAAGAGCACGTTACAGGGCCGCGACTATCAGTCCGAGGATAAAAAACGTAACCCCGGCTATTATTATTGAGATAAGCCATGCCAGGAACACCCTTCCCAACCGGTGTTGAAAATGGCTTTGATCACGCAGATGTACACGATGAACGTTGTTATAATGTTTATCCCGGGCAAGAAGAAGAGTACCGCCGCAATGATCCCTGCCAAGATTCCTCCGCTCAGTATCGCAACGAGGCTTTTGCCCAGGGTGGGGTTCCCCATCCCGGCAACTTTGGCACCCGGCTTCATGAAGTACGCCGCGACCAGTAACGCTATTAGTCCAACAAATAACGTTGCCCCCACTCTGAGTCCCAGAAGTGTTAAACCCCCAAGGATTCACCTCCCCGGTTCTGGCTTTACAGGTAGGGTGCAATGTTTATTAAGTTTTTGCAGCCTTGAACGTGTCCCCGTAGGACCTCCCGACGGTTCATGAGGGTCATCGAAGATCCCGCAAGGCGTCCAGCACATCTTCAAACGGTGCATCTGTCTTCAGAGCTGTCGGTGAAAAATGCGTCCTGGTTGCCCTGTGCCCCCTATCACGCAGTTCTTTGATGACCCCCGTGAGCTTTCCGACTTGGAAGTTGTTCCTCCTCGCGAGGGCGTGGGTGTCGTAGTGGAACGGAACGTCCAGCTCTTCGGCCAAGGTTCTGAGGAACTTAGGGGTTTTTCTGGGATCACCGAGGGGGACGCTCTCAACGGCAGAGAGAAGGGTCTCCACAAACGCCTGGTTCTTCAGCGGACCGAGCCACAGCGGGCCGTGGGCTCCGGGCCGCCTGGGGAGGAAGTCATCATTGTACTCGAACCTTCCATTTTTTTCCTGCCATACATAACCAAGCCGCTTCAGGGTATCGTCCGCTTTCTTTGCCCCGCTCTTCAGCCTTAGAAAGGCTCTGAAGTAGTGATCACGGTAGTACGCTAGAAGGACATCAACGCCAAGGTCGTATTTGGCGGCGTACTTTACCACAGCGCCTATCAGTATCCTAAGTCCTGCTTCGTGACACAGCTCCCTCCTTATGGGCTCGGCGAGGTATTTCCTCCTGCAGGCGTGTTTATACGCCCCGCACAGGACGCCGGTGTCCGTTGCTGTAATCGCCAGAACTCCCCTACGCCTGACAGAGCGAAGGGCGGTGTCCAGAAACTCCATCGGCGAGCCAAATGGATCCAGATCAACGAACTCGAAGTGTCTGAAGTTGTTCGCCATCACCCTGTTGGCGTCGTCGTTTGTTACGGTAATCCTCTTTGCTCCCTGGAATTTGGCCACTCTCCCCGTTAATTCCGGTTCGATCTCGATGTTGCGCTTCACGTTCTCAACTATCAAACGGAAGGCGTCTTCATTTATATCGTTCAACCAGACCTCCTCAACCTGCGTCTCAAGCGCGTATCGAATACCCCTAACTCCGGTGGCAGAAAGGGCATCGACAACCGACTTGACGCCTAGGATTCGCACCGCCAGCGTGCTTATGTCCCTGTTAAATCTCATCACGGGGTTGTAGAAGACCGGCGCATCGTAGATACGGTTGGCCTTTGGGATGAGTATCCTCGCGAGTCCTTCCCGCACCTCAACAAACTCCATCATCTCACCGGGAAAAGAAAAGGTTGGGAGGTTTAAAGGATTTCGACGTCAGGAGAACCGGGAGATCATACGGCGGTTGTTCTGCCCCCCTGCCATGATCTAGGTAAGGCGCTTGATCACTCCTCCACCTGCCCGTCCTCATCGAAGTCTACAGGGGTATTCTGGATCTATTACCCCAGCAAGCCTCTTTGTGAGCCGGTGCACTGATCTCCTGTTCCATCCCCAAACTCCGTAAGGCTGTCGTCGACTTCAAGGAGCTCCCTCAGGCTTGTTATCTTGATGAAGTTGTCCCTTTCAAAGAGGAGGGCAACATCGCTCTTGTAGGGGGAGGCCTTTTGGACGAGGAGGGCGTTTTCATCCAGGATGTACGTAAATCTACTCGGGCTGTCGTCAATCCAGACAACCGGGCAATCGGGATAAAGCTCCCTCACCGTCCCGAATTTCTGGAGCATATCTCTGGTGCCCTTGAAGGTTATTATCTCATCAAACTCGTCGTACCAGCCGGTTTTCTTGAGGAAGAGTACTTTACCTCCTGGGTACGTGTGTTCGCCCGAGAAGGAGATCACGGTTCTTCCCCTCCTCCGCAGCTTCCTCACAACCCTTCGCGCATGGGGGAAGTCCCTGATGAAGCGGGGCATCAGACTGTAGTACTCGTGTATAGTGCCCTGGGCCACGAGCTCATGAATGACCCCCAGATGGCGGTACGTCAGCCTTCCCTTTATGAAGAGGAAGAGCGCCTTGTAGTACTCGTCGTATAGATCGCTCTCTATAACTGCAGGAACCGTCTTTTCGATAGCGAGGCGAAGGGCTTTCTCAACGGCCCCTGTGCTGTCAACGAGCGTTCCATCAAAGTCAAAAAGATAGACGGTCATATGCTGGGCTCTCCTCGGAGGTTTATATGGGTTTCCGAAAGAGTTTTATCCAGCGAGGTCAATGCCCATCGGTGGTATCAATGAGGATAGAACATCTCCAAGAATTCCTGTCCCAGAACGAGCTGGACGGGGCCTTAATAATTTCCTCTCCGAATCTGTACTACTTCACTGGATCATCGCCGGTTCTCGGCGGCTACTTGGTAGTAACACCAGACGAGTCGCTCTTCATGGTGCCCGAACTTGAGTATGAAGAGGCTCGGGAGACCTCAAAGGTTCCTGTGGAAAAGTTCAAGGGCGGCAAGGACCTCTACGAAAGGCTTTCCTCCTTCGGACTCCGCAGGCTGGGCATAGAGGGGGGAACATCTTTTTCCCTGACTCAAAGCCTCCGTGAAAAGGTTGGGGTAACCGAGTTCAAGACAATTGATGACATCATCAAAGAGCTAAGGATTATCAAGACGCCCGAAGAGATTGAGGTCATAAAGGCCGCCTGCGAGATAGCGGACATGGCGATGATGGCTGCCCTTGAGGAGATAAGCGAGGGCAAGCGCGAGAGGGAGATAGCGGCGAAGATGGAGTACGTCATGAAGATGAACGGTGCTGAAAAGCCGGCCTTTGACACAATAATAGCCAGCGGCTGGCGGGCCGCCCTGCCCCACGGAGTGGCAAGCGACAAGAGAATAGAGAAGGGTGATCTGGTAGTCATCGACGAGGGGGCCCTGTACCGACACTACCACTCGGACATGACGCGTACCATAATAGTAGGTTCACCCAACGCGAAACAGAAAGAGATATACGAGATCGTTCTTGAAGCCCAGCGGAAAGGTGTTAAAAATGCCAGGCCCGGCATGACGGCCAAGGAGCTGGACACCATCGTCAGGGACGTCATCAAGGAGTACGGCTACGGAGACTACTTCATACACTCCACCGGACACGGCGTCGGACTTCAGATACACGAGTGGCCGAGGGTCAGTCAGACGGACGATACGAAGCTCAAACCGGGGATGGTGATAACCATCGAACCAGGGATATACCTGCCCAAGTTCGGTGGAGTGAGGATAGAGGACACCCTCGTCATCACGGAGAGCGGGGCTAGGAGACTCACCAAGACAGAGAGGGAGTTGATTTAGTTTTCCAGAAATTTCTTGAAAAAGTGTGCCTCGTCAAAATAAGAAGCGATTAGTGGGTGCTCTGGTAAAGATTCAAAACCGTCTATGTCGTTATAATCGGAAGACGAGAGGGCATATACGAAGACCTTTGAGGTGGTTGGGATGCAGATAATTCACCAGGACGTCAAGGAGGGCAAGATAAAGGTCAAGGCGGAGACCCTCGATGACCTCTGGCACCTGTACCACATAATCGAGGAAGGCGACGTCATCTACGCCAAGACCCTCCGCAAGCAGAGCCAGCGGGCCGATTCCCTGAGGGCGGAGAAAGTTGAGGTGATCCCCGTTTTCCTCGGCATCAAGGCTGAAAAGGTCAGCTTTCACAAGTTCGCCAACCACGTGCGCGTTACCGGGCCCATAGTATACTCCTCACGCGAGGACGTCCCCGTGGGGAAGTACCACACGATAATTATCGAGGAGGGAACCGTCGTCACCATCCAGAAGCCCCGCTGGAGGGGTTATTTCCTGGACAGACTTAAGGAAGCCGTTGAGGCCTCCAAGCGGGCGCGCGTGATGATAGTCGTCATGGACGATGGCGAGGCAGATATGGCCCTGGTGAGGGAGTACGGCGTTGAGATTTTGAACAGTATCAGACGCAATCTGGGTGGAAAGCAGTACAGCACCGAGAGGGAAAGCGAGCAAAAGAGGTTCTTTCACGACGTTGCAAGGACGATGGAGGAGATAATGCGGCGCGAGAAGGTTGAGAAAACCATAGTTGCGGGCCCTGGCTTCGTGAAGGAAGACTTCTACAAGTTCCTGCGCGAGAACTACCCGGAGTTGGCCAAGAAGGTCGTCGTTGAGGACACCAGTGTAACCGGCAGAACGGGCATCTACGAGGTCATCAAGCGCGGAACGGTTGACAAGGTCTACCACGAGAACCGCGTTGCTAAAGAAGTCCAGCTCGTCGAGAAGGTTCTTGAGGGCATCGGAAGGAACACCGGGATGGTGACCTACGGACTGAGGGAAGTTGAAGAGGCCGTCAACTACGGTGCGGTTGAAACCCTTCTGGTTCTGGACGAACTGCTGAAAGGGGAGTACAGGGATAAAATCGAGGAGCTTCTAGAAACCGTCAGACGTTCCCGCGGCGAGGTCATCGTGGTCAGTTCTGGGCACGAGGGCGGCGACAAGCTGAAAGCGCTGGGGGGCCTGGCGGCGTTGCTGAGGTTCAGAGTGAAGTGAGTTCCTTGCCGTACAGCTCCACGTAGGGGTCGCCTTCAAACCTTGGAAACGGCCTTTCTTCCCCCTTTTCCACGAGGACGCGCCTCTTTTTAGCTGTGAACTCCCCGAGCTCAAAGGCCTTGACCCCATTTTTATTTAATTCTTTAATTAAGAAATTGTATTTTTCTGGTGGGACTATCGCTATTAGCGTCCCGCTCGAGGATACGCTCCAGGGTTCAAGGCCGTAAAAGGAGAGAACCTTTTCCACTAAGGGGTTGAGTTGTAGCCTCGCGCCGTAAACGGTGAAGCCAACTCTAGAGTTGTCGGCAATCTCGTGGAGCGCCGTTAAACCACCCTCCGTCGCGTCGTGCATCCCCCTGACGAAAGATTTAGCGATTAAAGCGTCCGGGACGACGGTTTCGAGCCGGTAGAGGGATCTCAGCTCCGCAATTTCCCGGGGGGTCAGGACCTTTCTCAGCTCGTCTGCTCTAAAATAAGCGGAAGAAACCGCGAACTCAAGGGCAACTTTGCCTGTGACGACTATTCTGTCTCCGGGCTTCGCGAGGGGGAGCCTAAGCTCGTCTTTCCCCACCAACCCCATTGCCGTTGTCGTCGCCGTGGGCTCGGAAATCGAGGGGTAAACCCCCGTGTGCCCGCCGATTATTGCGGTGCCATAGCGCTTGCATTCTCTGTTAAGTTCCTCCATGGCTTTTTTCAGGAAATCCGTTGAAGCCCCGGGAGGAAAGAGCAAATCGACCACGAGCCACTCTGGCCTTGCTCCAAAGACGGCAACGTCACTCGAGGCGAAGTGGTAAATGAAGAAACCAAAGGTCTCCCAGGAAACACCGAGCGTCGGGTCCGTTGCGACTACGAGATAGTTCCCCTCGCCGTATTCGAGAACCGCCGAGTCAAAGCCTTCCCTGGGCCCATAGATTACCTTCGCGTCCTCCACACCGAGATTTGGGAAGACTGCATCGTGCAGAACGTCGTTCCTAAGCTTTCCGGACGGGAGCATTTTTCTCACCTTTGAATCGCTCTATTACACTCTTAACCTCAAGGAGGGTTTCTTCATCCGGGTTCCAGGCCATTATCTCAAAGCTCGGGACACGGACGCTTACGCGAACTTTTCTCTGCCTGGCGATTTTGCTGACTCTGCAGTTAACTCTGTAAACCAAATCCATAAGCTCCTCGGTGACGATTTCCTCCCGATCTATATACTGTAAAGGACAGCCCTCGCGCCACTGCCTCCGCCTCGCGTGCTCGTACATGCGGTAGGGCCTTATACCGGCCTCTTCCGCCAGTTTCTCAACTCGTCTGACGGTGTACGTTATCAGGGGCCTGAAGAGGGGAATCCCAATCCTTGGAATATCACAGAGCCTTATATCGCCGTGGCACTGATCAAGCAGGGCCCCAATAATTTTATCGTTGGCGTTGTCGCCCTTGGCCAGGATGTCAAAGCCGTTGTTGAGGGCGAACCACTTGGCGTTCCAGAGCATGACCTTCTTGCAATTGATGCATACTGGCCCCTTTCTTCCCCTCGCCTCGCGGAGGAGACCTTCTGTTATATCGACGAGGTAGTGCTCAACACCGAGTCTTTTCGTGAACCTCATGGCCCAGTATAGGGGTTCCTTCCAGCTCCAGCGGTGGAAGAAGGTGATTGCGGATACATCGAGGCCTGCCTCCTTCAGAAGATAAAGGGCCAGGCTGGAGTCCTTCCCACCGGAGAACATCAGGAGAATGCTCTCTCCAGTGAGTCCCTGCTCGGCTGAGAACTCCCGGACTGCTTTGACGGCCGACTCAAGCATAGGGAAAAAATAATGGAGGGCCTTAAAAATCTAACTTCACAGGTTAACCTTTCCGAGCCACTGCTCCGCCAGGTCCCCGATGAAGGGAAACTTGTAGCGCTCTCCCTGGTACGCCTTTACCATGCCGACTATCCAGAGTATGACTCCCAAGAGCCACAGGAGTTCTGACAGTACCCATCCGACAAATGGTATAACGGCCAGTATCCATGCGAGAATCGTAATGCCCAGGAAGGTTATCGTTGACTGCATGGCGTGAAACCTGACGAAATCGCTGTCCTTCTCAAGCAGAAGGAATATTATCCCGGTCAGCCACCAGCCCAGGTAGGCTAGCAGGCCCTCCAAATTCTCCTCGATGCCAAGGGAAGTCTTCCCCCTCGGCTTGGTATCGGAAACATCCTCCATAGGTGTACACCTCCAAACCTAAAACAATCTCTAATTCTCTAATCCCTTAAATACCTTTCCGAGTTTGCGGTGGGGGATAGCACCCACTGATTTTTGGATTCGAACCTTAGCGTTTTATTAGGCTAACAAAAGCTTTTTAAGGTTCTCGATAGAACGTAAAACGTATTAGGGAAGCCTAATGGTGATGAACATGATTGTTCCATTAAGCTCACTGAAACCGGGGGAGAACGGCATCGTGGTCGATATCAAGGGGGGCCACCAGTTCAGGAGCCGTGTTGTATCCATGGGTATAACCCCCGGTATAACGGTTCATGTGGTTGAATCGTATGCGGCAGGCCCGATAATCTTCTACGTCGGGGGCACCCGACTTGCGATGGGGAAGGGGATGGCAGCCAGGATTTTGATTAAAAAACTCTGAGGGTGCTCAAAGATGGCGATGAAGGTCGTTGCTCTAGCTGGAAATCCAAACGTTGGAAAAACCACGGTTTTCAACGCACTAACCGGGATGAGGCAGCACGTTGGCAACTGGCCGGGGGTTACCGTGGAGAAGAAGGAGGGAGTGTTTGAATACGGGGGACAGAGGTTTCTGGTCGTTGATCTCCCCGGAACTTACTCACTGACGGCCCATTCCGTGGACGAGCTCGTCGCAAGGAACTTCCTTTTAAATTCAGGCCCGGATGTCGTCGTTAACGTGGTGGACGCAACGGCCCTTATGAGGAATCTGTTTCTAACGATGGAAATCCTTGAGATGGGCGTAACTAACGTGGTGCTCGCCCTTAACAAGATGGACCTCGCGGAGAAGAGGGGTATCCGCATAGACGTTAAGAAGCTGGAGGAGCTCTTTGGCATTCCCGTGGTTCCACTCAACGCGAAGGCCGGAATCGGCGTGAACGACCTGAAAAAACGGATATATGAGATGTCCAATGGAAGGATAAAGACTGCCCCAATCGTTCCGGAGTATGAACCGGACATCGAGCGCGAAATCACACACATTGAAGGGGTCCTCAGCGGGACAGGGCTGGTCACGAAGTACAGCCCCCGGTGGCTTGCGGTGAAGCTCCTCCAGCGTGACGATGAGGTCATGAAACTCGTGCTTAGGCACCTGGGGAAGGAGAAACTCGATGAGGTAATGACGCACATCGGGGAGATAGAGTCGAAGTACGGGAGGACTATGGACCTCATAATAGCGGGCCAGAAATACGAGTTCGTGGACTCACTGATGCACAGGTTCATCCGCTACACATCAAAGGAAAGTCCCAACCTGACCGACCAGCTCGACAGGATCCTCGTACACCCGGTATACGGCTTCTTTGCCCTCCTGCTCGTGTTCTACGCGATGTTCAAGTTCGTGTTTGCGGTGGGACTCCCCATCCAGGGCTGGCTGGCGGCAGAGTTCAGCGCTTTCGGAGGGTGGCTTGCTCCCCATATAACTAGCGGAGCTCTCAGGGGTCTTCTGGTCGATGGCGTAGTAGGTGGTGTGGGGGCGGTGCTGAGCTTCTTCCCGCTGGTGTTCCTGCTGTTCTTTGTCCTTGCCGTATTGGAGGACGTAGGGTACATGGCGAGGGTGGCAGTCCTGATGGAGAAGATCATGAGAAAGTTCGGCCTTCCGGGTAAAAGCGTCATCTCCTTAATACTCGGATTCGGCTGCAACGTTCCGGCGGTCATGGCCACCAGAACCCTGGAAGATGAGAGGGATAGATTGGTCACGATGTTCGTCAACCCGTTCATTCCCTGTTCGGCGAGGCTCAGCGTTATCAGCTTCCTTGCCGGAGCGTTCTTCAGGGGAAACCAGGCAATTGTGGCAGTTAGCATCTACGCCCTTGCGATACTGATCGCCCTGTTCTCTGCGTGGATTGTCAGCCATTTCGTAATCGGGGGGGAGGAGAGCCCCTTCGTGATCGAGCTACCGGAGTATCTCCTTCCGGGCTGGAAAACACTTCTTTTACACTCCTGGGAACGGAGCAAGGAGTTTGTTAAAAAAGCCGGCACTATAATCCTAATCGGGTCGATATTCATCTGGTACCTCAGCAACTACCCCGCCGCCATCGGGACGGGAAAGAGTTACGCCGAGCGGCTCGGTCACATCTTTGCCCCCTACATGGGGCTGATGGGACTGGACTGGAGGGCCGCGGTCAGCCTGCTCTTCGGGATAATAGCAAAGGAAAACGTGATCTCAACGTACAGCATCATCTACGGGGTGGGCGGCGGAGAGGAGGCACTCAGGGGTGCGATGGCAGGACTCTTAAGCCCGCTGCAAGCGTACGTCCTTGGTGTCGTTACAACCCTGTACATTCCATGTATAGCGACGATTGGCGCCATAAGGGCCGAAAGCAATTGGAAATGGGCCGCTTTCTCTACCGCATACATGATAACCGTGGCCTCAGTAATTGGGATCCTGATATGGCATATCGGCCTTTTCCTGGGCCTTTGAGGTGGGGGCTTGAAGATGAGCAAGATCGAGATGGTACTGAATCTCATACGGGATGGGGAGAGAAACCCAGCCGAGATCGCGGGAAAACTCGGGATGAGCCGCGAGGAAGTCGATGGTATCATAAAGATACTGGAGAGCATGGGGTACGTTGAACGGATTGAGAGGGGATCGGACGCTTGTGAGGCCTGTCCCCTCCGCAGTATCTGCCTTGGATCCTGCGTTAGAAAGACCGCCACCGTATACCAGATCACCGGAAAGAGTTTCTCCCTCAAACGAGGCCATATTTAATGAGCGTAAAATATATAAGTCCGCCCGCGAAGTAACTACCGGTGATGCTATGAAAGCTGTCATTCTTGCCGGTGGTTTTGGGACCAGACTCAGGCCGCTCTCATCAACCCGGCCCAAGCCGATGGTTCCGGTTCTTGGGAAACCAAACCTCCAGTATCTGCTGGAGAGCCTTGAGCGGGTATCAGAGATCGACGAAATCATACTCTCCGTCCACTACATGAGGGGTGAGATAAGGGAGTTCATCGACGAAAGGATGGGAGACTACCCGAAGTCAATAAGGTTCGTTAACGACCCCATGCCCCTGGAAACGGGAGGAGCCATCAAGAACGTTGGGGATTACGTTGGAGAGGACTTCCTGGTGATCTACGGTGATGTTTTCACCGACTTCGACTTTGGGGAGCTTATAGAGGCCCACAAGGAACGCGGCGGTCTCATAACTGTTGCGGTCACGAAGGTCTACGATCCCGAGCGCTACGGTGTTATCGAGACCGACGAGGAGGGGAAAGTAACCCACTTTGAGGAGAAGCCGAGAAGACCAAAGACCAACCTGGTGGACGCCGGCATCTACGTCCTCAACCGGAGGGTGCTAGAGGCTATACCCAAGGACAGGGAAGTCTACTTCGAGCGCGAGGTACTCCCCAAGTTCGTGGCGGCCGGGGAGGTCTACGCCCACAAAATGCCGAGGGAAACGTACTGGATCGACCTCGGGACGCCTGAGGATCTTTTCTACGCCCATCAGGTGGCCCTCGACAGGATCTCCAAAGAGAACGGCTACTACACCATAAAAGAGACCGCGGAGGTTCCGGAAGACGTGGAGATTCAGGGTCCTGTGTACATAGACGAGGGTGCGAAGATCGGACACGGTGTAAAGATCAAGGCGTACACTTACATAGGCCCGAACACCGTGGTCGGCGAGAGGGCGTACCTCAAACGCGCCATCCTTATAGGCAACGACATCATCAAGGAGCGTGCGGAGCTGAAGGACTCGATACTCGGTGAGGGCGTCGTGGTGGGTAAAAACGTCATCCTCAAAGAAAACGCGGTGGTCGGCGACTACGCTAAGATATATGACGATCTCGTCATCTACGGTGCCAAGGTTCTTCCGTGGAAGAAAGTCGAGGAGTACGAGGCCTTCATTAAGATAAAGCTGGATCCAACCAAGGTCCGGCCGGGAGCAACCCCCGATCACTGCCCGCTGGGGCTACCTGAATGTATCTACAAGAAGTTCAAGGCCATAGCCGGCGAAAAACCGCCCTGTGATGAGTGTATAGAGAACCAGTGGCTCTTTTGAGCTTTTTCATTTAGTTCTTTCGTTCTGAGTTGTTACCGAGTTCACTGTTTTTAGACGTCCGACGGACGTTGGGTGAGCGGGACTCAAGCTGAACTGCAGACTGACGGGGAATTCAGTGAGAACAGTCAATCACATGATAATGCACCCCAAAATTAATCCTGCTGAAAGTCAAAACCTTTTGTTGAAACTTTGCTGGCGCAAAGTTTCCTTCAGTACCTTATCCTCGGGTTGTACTCCAGAAGCATGAGGCCGTTTTTGAATATCCTTATGGTTCCACTCTCGGAGAGGCTTATGGAAATGGCCTTCGTTAGTTTGGTTATACCCGCGGCCGCTATGTGTCTGCTACCGAGTCCGGGGGGTAGCATAAGGTCTATCGCTTTGGGATCCACCTCGATGTACCTCCCTGCCGCTAGGATTCTGCCCGTGCCGCTGACCACGAACGCCCCATCGAGCTGGGCGAACTCCTTTATTATCTCTTTGCTGTCCCTGTCGAGAACGTTGATCTTGTGGCCCTTGAAGGGGTTGGGGATCATCTGATGAGAGTGCTTGAGGACGTTTCTGGTGTCACCTATCACAAACACCGTTCCAACGTGGGCGCCTTCCCTCCCTTCGACACTCAGCTCAATTGCTATCTCAAGAAGCCTCTGCATCACGTTCTGGTTCTGGGCGAAGAAGCCGCGCATTGCAGAGATTCCCTTTTTAACGCTCTTTATACCGATCAGGTCCTCGGTGGCATAGACAAAGGAATCACCCTCATTGAGGAGTTCGTGTTCCAGGAGAAACGCCGAGATCAAGTTCAGAACGTTGTTGAGGTCGAGATTGTGCGGTATCGAGACCCTCTTGACGCGTTCATCCTCTATGTCGAACACGGAGCCGACTACCACGAGCGTGATGTTCACCTGGGGCAGTTCTTCTGGCTTCACATCCCCCAAGACCACAAGGGCCTTGGCATTGGTCTCCCTCGCTACCCCAATGGCACTCTTCAGCATTGTCTCAAAGGTACTCCCCATCCCGATCAGCCACTTTAAATTCTCCAACGTTGTATAAAAACTTACCGTCTTTGTCCAACGGACGGTGGAAAAGGTTAAAACTGGATTATCCAAGTTTCGTGTGGGATCGATATGAGGATCGTCGTTGGATTGACGGGGGCCAGCGGTGCCATATACGGCGTCAGACTCGTGGAGACACTTAGGTCTCTGGGGCACGATGTCATCACCATAGCCTCCGACGTCGGACTCAGGGTGATAGAGTACGAGCTTGGCATTGAGTTCCGGCCGGACTACGGGGAAATGGACCTCTTCGCCCCGGTAGCATCGGGTTCCAGCCCCTTCGACGCCATGGTGATAGCTCCCTGCTCCATGAAAACACTGGCAGCAATAGCAAACGGCTACGCCGACAACCTGATAACCAGAACTGCGGACGTCGCCCTCAAAGAACGCCGGAAGCTTGTGCTGCTCGTCAGGGAAACTCCACTGAGTTTGGTTCACCTCCGGAACATGATGAAGGTCGCACAGGCCGGTGCAGTTGTTATGCCGGCATCTCCAGGATTTTACACAAAACCTAAAACATTGGAGGATATAACAAACTTTATAATCGGTAAAATCCTAGATATCATTGGAGTTAAACATAACATATACCCACGGTGGGGGAGTGATGGTGTCCCAACTTGACGACCTTGATCGGGCTATACTAAGACTGCTCAAAGAGGACGCCCGATTGACCATATCCGATATAGCCGAGCACCTGCAAAGGCCCGAGTCAACCATACATTTCAGGATCAAGAAACTCCAAGAACGGGGGGTTATAGATAAGTACACCATAATCCTTGGAAGGGATCTCTGGCCCAGGGACCTTGCCATCGTATATATCCAGACTGAAACCCCGATAATAGAAGACTTCCTTGAGAAGTACGTTAACCACATCATGAAAACGCTCTCCCTTCTGCCAAACGTTCTCGCCGTCGCACGCAGTGGGAAGGACGGATTGATTGCCCTAATAGGAGAGGGGGACCGCGAGAAGCTGGATCATTTTATAGATGACACGATAAGAGTGTTGCCGACCCTCAAGCGTGTTGAGGTGTTCTACCTCGACGGGTTCACCAAGGGCAGGGATCTGGTAGGATTCTTGGTAGGTGTCTGAATGGAGGTTGAGGTTAAATTCAGGGTAGACTTCAACAGTGTCATGAGAAGGATAGAGAGAATAGGCGCCGAGTTCGTTCATGAGGAGATCCAGGAGGACCTGTACTTTCTCCTTCCGTATCCCCAGCTTCTCCGTGTCCGCCGGATATCAAATTTAGGTCGCTCTTTTCTGACGTATAAGCTCATCAAGGATCCAGGACAGAACGAGGAATTCGACGAGATTGAGGTGGAGGTCTCCGACTTCGAAACCACCGTTGAGATCCTCAGGAGACTGGGATACGAGGAGGACGTATGGGTTAAGAAATACCGCAGGGTCTATAGGCTTGGTGACGTAACCTTTGAGCTCAACCGTGTGGAGAACTTAGGGGACTTCCTTGACATTGAGGTCATTACCGAGGACGTCGCGGAGGCCAAGAGAAAGATATGGGAGACCGCTGAAATGCTCGGGCTCAGTAGAGCGGATGTGGAGCCGAGGCTGTACCAGGAGCTCATGAGGTTGTGAGCATCGGTCCCCCGGTAACGGGCCGTTTGATCTTCTCTGGAGATGCCAAAAGGTAGTAGGGGCGGACCCCGCGAAGCTAGGGTCACTTCGCGGTGGCCACGATCTTTATCACGTCGTTGAACTCCAGCCTGTAGTCGTCCCCAACGCGCCTGTGTGTCTTTGCGTTTACGGCGTACAGGAAGGTTCGGCCGAGATCCGTATGGACCTTAAACGCCAGGTCCCTTGGCGTTGAACCTTCCGGGAGAAGGTGAACGTGAGGTAGGACGTTCCCAAACCCATCCGTCAGCTTGTGTTCATCCTCGACTGGATACACTGGAATAAGTTTGAGGAGCTCAAAGGTGGCCCTGTTTATAACGTTCTGGACGCCAGTGGAACCAAACCTCTCAAGAACCCTCTCCCGTATCAGTTCCAAGGCTTTCTCCTGCTTGGGACTCATGCTCTTAAGGATCTCAAAGTCGCCCGAGCCGGGGATGTAGTCTATGAAACCGGCCTTTGCCGCCTTCCTCAGGGTGAGCTCCGCGGCGGAACTGGTTGGAACCACTATATATCCCCTGCTCTTTCCCTTTTTTACGAGACGCTCTATCTGGGCGTCCGCGGCGGCATCGGCTTTGTTAGCGGCAATTATTATGGGCTTGTTGGTTCTCCTCAGCTCCCTGACGAAGGTCATTATGTCCTCATCGCTCCATTTCGTAGGATCATCCGGAAGTCCAACACTGTGAAGGGCCTCCCAGACGTCTTCCTCGTCCACACCTATTCCGGTGAGGTGGTCGGCTATCGCCTGTGCCAGCTTCAGGTGTTGAAGTTTTATCCTCTTCGAGAACTTGTCCCAGCCCCTCTTTAGTATACCGAATACCCAGAAGTTTATCTCCCGCTCAAGGAACTCTATATCTTCAACGGGGTCGTGGTGGTCGGTTGGGTTCCCCTCGACGTCCGTTTTGCCCGTTGCGTCGACAACGTGAATCAGGGCAGATGCCATTCTAAGGTCGTCGAGGAACTTGTTCCCCAGCCCCTTCCCCTCATGGGCCCCCGGCACGAGGCCGGCGACGTCTATCATCTTTATCGGGATCATAGCCAGTTCCGACCGGTACTCGTAATTTTGCGGATCTGGTTTACAACCGAGTTCCTTGCAGGGGTGTCCTGTTATTGCATAGGTAACCCCGACGTTGGCGTCTATGGTAGTGAACGGATAGTTGGCGATGTCAACATCAACTAGGGTTGCGGCCGAGAAGAAGGTCGATTTTCCAACGTTCGGTTTTCCGACTACTCCTATCTCCATCCATTTCACCATCTCAATTTCAATGCTATGGTTTTAAGGGGTTGCGGTTTCCGAAAACTATAACTTCCCCTTCGCCCTAATTCTTTCGGTGGGTCTTATGAGGATATACACCCTTGTCGAAGATTATTCGGGCTATGAGAGTCCCTTCCTTGCGCAGCATGGCATCAGCTTTCTTATCGAGGCCAGAGGAAGGCGGATACTCTTCGATACCGGCCAGAGCGCCGAACCCCTCCTTCACAACATGGAACTGCTCGAACTTGAACCCAGGAACGTGGACTACGTCTTTCTCTCCCACTGCCATTACGACCACACGGGGGGCCTGAAAGGAGTTCTGGAGAGCATCGGGAGGAGGGTACCGGTAATAGCACATCCCGATATCTTCCGTCCTCATTTCATCACAGAACCCTATCTAAGAAGCGTTGGGATTCCGTTCAGGAGGTCCGAGATCGAGGAGCTGGGCGAGCTCATCCTCACCCCAGAACCCCTCGAGATTATCAACGGTACTATCTACTCTACCGGGGAAGTTCGGGAACGTGAGGGGTTTGAGGAGTCCGAGCTCACTGTTTACACCCTTCAGAACGGCAGGCTCGTACGGGACAGCCTTATGGACGATATGAGCCTGGTCATTAGGGGCCCCGACGGATTGGTGGTGGTCAGTGGATGCTCTCACGCTGGGATAGTGAGCATAGTCAGGCACGCCATTAAGATGACGGGAGAACGGCACGTGAAAGCCGTCGTTGGTGGGTTCCACCTAATAAACGCTGGAAGAGCACGGATAGAGAGAACCGTGAAGGCTTTCCTGGAGATGGGTGTTGAACAGGTTTACACCGGCCACTGCACGGGCCTTCGGGCTGAGGCTGCGTTCATGGACGCCTACGGAAAGGGATTCCACAAGCTCCATTCCGGCATGGTCATTGACCTCGGGTGATCCCCATGGAGAACCCCCCAATAACCATAATGGCCTATTCAAAGGACTCTTTCATGAGCAGGAAGGTGGCCGGCCCGGAATCCGCTCTCCAGTTCAAAGAATATCCTACAGTCTGGATAAACATAACCGGCTTCTCCGCCATTCCAAAACTGGAAAAACTCCTCGACCTCAGGGGATTCCCATCGAGGCTCAGCTCCCGTCCCACGGCGCATCCCCGTGTCGTCATCTTCCCGGACTACGCTTTTATCCTAATCTACCAGGTGTACGAGACTCAGGGAGGTCTTAGAAGGGAGAAGACGGCACTTATCCTGAGGGACAACTTCGTTATTACAGTTCAGGAACGTGAGGGGGACGTCTTCGATCCCGTGAGAGAGGGCATCCGTCAGGGGGAAGGACTCTTCCGTGAGCGCGGTTCGGACTACCTTCTTTTTGCCCTCCTGGAGGCTGTGATTGGGAATTACGTGCCGATAATTGAGAGGATAAGCTCCCAGATGGAGGAGCTCGAGGGACGGATTCTGGAGAAACCCGATGCGGGGCTCCTGCGCCGTATCCACGGCCTTCGGCGCGATATACTCTTCATGAGACGCACAATATTTCCCCTACTTGAGGCCTTCAGGAAGCTCCGGCTTGAGGGTGGCTCCTTCTTCCGCGGGGATGGTGCCAAGCTCATGGAGGAACTGCACGAGCACGTGGCCGAAGTTCTCGATATACTTGAGGGACAGAGGGAACTCGCCAACAGCCTGGTGGAGCTGTACTATTCCACGCTTTCGACGAAAACCAATGACATAATAAGGATACTGACGGTGATCTCTACGATCTTCATCCCGCTGACCTTCATAACAGGAGTTTACGGCATGAACTTCGGGTACATGCCGGAGCTTCACTGGCACTACGGCTACCCAGCGGTTCTGCTTGGGATGCTCGGAATCAGTCTGACCATGCTGGGCTACTTCAGGAATAAGGGGTGGATTTAGAAGTCCTCAATTCCCAGTGCAAGCCTCACAGCCCTCTCAGCTATTACGCCCATTGGATCCACAAGGGGCACCCTAAGGTCCCCGGGCTTCAGCACCAGACTGACCTCGGTGCAGCCTGCTATTATAGCTTCACTCCGCCTTTCCAGCCGTTTTGCAACGGTTAGAATCAGCTCACGCCCCTTTGTAAGGTCACCGGCTTTGACACCGTCGTAGATGCCCTCCATAACCATCGCCTGATACTTCTTCGATGGAAGGGCTATTTGAACGCCGTGCTTTAACAGCGCCCTGTGGTACACCAGTCCTTTCACGGTTCCGTCAGTAGCGAGCAGGCCAACCTTCCGGATGCCCATTTCTTTAACCCTCTCAGCAGTCTCCTCCACCATGCTGACGAGGGGGATGCCTATACCCCTCCGTACGGTCTCGGCAAAGAAGTGGGCGGTGTTGCACGGCATTATTATGAAGTCCGCTCCACATTCCTCGAGCTTCTTTGCAGCGGCCAGGAGCTCCGGTCGGGGATCCTCACCCCTACCGAGGATGAAGTCCGTCCTGTCAGGTATCTTTGAATCGTTGTAGATGAGCACTCGGGGATGATCCTGATCCCGCTTTGCGGGGGTTTTTTCTATTATTCTCCTGAACAGGTCTGCAGTCGCCAAGGGTCCCATACCACCCAGGATACCAATCACGCGCTCGGGCATGTCCGCACCTTCGGGTGAATGCTATTTAGAAAACACGTCCGTAGTATTTAACGGTTTGGGGGCAAACTCTTAGGTTCGAGCCCTCAGTTCGGTTCCCCTTTCAATAGTTATCATCATAAGGAGCAAAACAGAGGCGAAGTAAAGGAAGCTTGAAAAAACACGGAAACCAAGAACAAGGGCGACCACTCCTAAGAGTGCAAAACCGCTCGAAAGTGCAAGAGGTTCTGCTACCCCTTCTCCAGCAACTTCGGGGTGTAAATAGACTTTAGCCATCATAACCGAGAGAAATAGAAGGGTACCTACACGGAAATATGAGACATCCCCTTTTATATCAACGATCAGGGAGGTAATGATGACGATCAAACCAAACGTGATATATGAGAACCTTTTACTACCGCTCCTCCTGAGAAACTTTTCTGGTATGGTCATAAAGATCAGCATCGCAAGGAACTCTAAAACCTCAAGATGGATTCCTAGGAAAAGCTGGACGGTTGAGCTACTTAAAAAAGTGAGACCTGCAAGTAGGGCAGGATAAAAACCCCCTACAATCGAGTTTTTCCCCTTAAAAAATCCAATGATCAGGATGACACCGAGTATCAAATCGGGGAGTTCATAGATAGCTGGACACTCCATTACAGCCACCTCGAGAGAATCCAATGTACCATCACCACGGAATAGAGCCACATTAAAAGGGCCGAGAGGTACAGTAACATAATCCAGTAATGGGGGCACGTGGCTGATTTCTCTATTCCATAATATCTGACCCATGAATGAAGGACTAGGATCCAGGATGCTAGGCGGAGCATGCATCTGCCAAGCGGCATGTTGATCCGGAGGGATAAGGGGATCTTTATCATCAGCATCATTAATATTAAGGTTCCAACAACCAGAGTGCCCCAGACAAATCCTCTAAGTTGAGAAGCAGTGAACTGCGAATACAGGACAATGGAAGCACTGATGATCCCTGCCTGGAGCAGGGTCTCTCTATCCGCGAAAAGGTAGCCCATTCTGGAGAAAGGGAACACTAGCAGGGAAGCCCCGATAAAAGAGATGAGGACTGGAAGAAATATCCAAGGCCAGTATGGAGAGGTTATCCCTTTCACACTGGTTATTGAGCTCCCCATGATCAGTAGCACCGCGCCGGTTAACTGGGTAGCCTCAAGATACCTGCTATGGACGGTATAGACGTTAAGCTTATGAAAGAGACCGATAGTGTACGCTACCCCGCATGCCAAGATAGAGCCCATTAGAAGAATAATGAGTGAATACTCATTCAAGGGGCTCACCTATATCCGCGTTCCCGTTTTTAACATCCAGTGTGTAAAATCCTGTGATATTGTTGGGTGATTTTTTAATCCTTATCCCCCGCTTTATATGAAATCCTTCCAGGACCTCGATGATATCAATCACATACGTCGAGAGCTCCTCAAACATTGCCAGGGTTCTGTCGTCAATGAGACGCTTGTCGATTATCGTCACAAGCACAAAATCATGGGAGATTGCGATATCAGCGAGTTCTAGGAGGAAACGGTACACCGTGATCGGGGGGTGAAAAATAAGCAACGGTTGAAGGAAGAGCACTCCAATGAGCTGTTGATGAGGTAGTTCCTTCATAAGATGTGTTACTCTGAAGAGTTCTTGCGGCCCAAAATCCTTCCCGAGGGTTAAATACTTGCTGTTTTCAAGCCCAGGCACCCTCTTGAGTTGCTTCTCTAGTCTGGATGTTACAAGGATGACTTTGCCGCCGCTGTTCTTCTTAAGTGCCTGTATAACAATGCTTATTCCAAGGTCGCCGACGGTGGATATAAGGATGAGAGCACCGGGTTTAATATCGCCCAGCAGCTTGTCGAGTTTGGGGATGCCAAGTTTCAATACTCCTCCCCCATAAAAAGGGACTCGTTGTGATAAACCTCTACCCCCCTGTTTGTTATCCTATACGGCCGTATCTCCTCGTCAAAGGAGCTTCCTCTGAACTTGCTTATACCTATCCCTCGTAGAACCTTACCGCGCTCAACAAACTTGAAAAGCTCAATAACCCCATTCGCCAGATACTCTTCGACACCAACCTCGTCGCTCTCCATTGTCAAGATAATAGTTGCGTCGTTTGAGATGAGGGTGTTAACGAACAGTAGGAACGTCTTTCTGTAAGCGGCTTCGTTGTTAAGGATAACCCGGACCATTGTTATCGGATCAATCACGATCCGTGTGTATCGCTCTTCTTTGAGGATGTCTTTTATGCCCGCTATAAGCTTATCAAAACTAATACCGAACTCCATGTACCGAATATCTCCCAGTATGTTTGTCTTTGTCCCAGTTGGAGTCGCATCTATTATCTTAAGGTTGGGGTGTTCCACGTTAAACCCAAACTTACCCATGTCAGTTTTTATGTGCGCCGCGGGTTCTTCCATGGTTATATACAGGGCTCCCTCTCCCTTTCTAACGCCCTCCATCAAAAAATGCATAGATAGGGTTGTCTTTCCCATACCCGGACCCCCTTTGACTAGGTATATTCTCCCAGGAATAAGGCCTCCGTGGAGCATTTTATCGAGTCCGGGCACCCCGATAGAAATCCGTCCCATATTATCCCACCGGTGGGGAATATACTTTGGATCTATATAAAGATTACCTGTTCTAATTTCCATGGTTTTAGAATAATCTCAGACAATATCCCACAGTTGAATTGATAATAATCACAATTTGTAAAGGGGGTGATACACGTGCCAACTCCCTGCCCCCTGACTGTAAAAGATGCAAAAAGTAAAAGCTCATTCTCCGTCTGTCTCCCTGATGAGAACCAGCACGCTCACCGGAGGGACGCTTATTCTCCCTTTAATGGAGCCTTCGACAGTGGGCCAGACCTCCTTCCAGGTTCCTGCCGGAAGTTTGATTGGAGTTGCGTTGTTTCCATTGTTCGCGATGACGAGCGCCTCGTTCCTGTGTCCCCTGAAAAACGCCAGGACCCCGCCTTTGGCCGTGTAAAACTCTATCTTGCTGCTGGTCAGTGCGGGAACGCTTTCCCTCAGTTTCGCCAGTTTCCGGTAGTGGTCGACCAGGCTCCAGTTGCACTTGTCCCACTGGAGGGGATACCGCTGCTCATCGTAGTGGTTCTTGTTTCCAAGGAAGCCACACTCGTCACCCTGGAACGTTACCGGCATTCCGGGGATGGTGTAGAGCAGTGTCGAGAGAAGCTTCAGCCGTTT
>Ga0256840_1000328_pt1 | contig 48718 bp, 50 predicted proteins | sample 355202metaG_FD_185969 | JGI IMG/M metagenome (GOLD analysis project Ga0256840, IMG submission 185969) | Hydrothermal vent microbial communities from Mid Atlantic Ridge, Atlantic Ocean - 355-202 | ecosystem: Environmental > Aquatic > Marine > Hydrothermal vents | place: Atlantic Ocean: Mid...
GGTTACGCTTTTAAGGGTAAAGACAAAACTGTACTTTATGAGAAAAAGCTTACTACCACACAAGTACTCAAACCTAAAACTATGGAAAAGATAGGGCTAGAGGTAGAGAAGCTCATAGAAAAAGAGAAGCCAAACTATGACAAAATAGAGAAAACTTTTAAAGAAAATCTGCTTAAAGTAGTAGGCATTAAAAATATAGAAAGTTTCAAAGAGGGGCTTGGTGGTGGCTTTAAGTATTGTGAGCTTGGAGAGGAGATATTTGACGAGAGTGGAGAGCTGAACACTAAACTCAGCTTTGCAGACATCGCCAAGCACATTTACTTTGTGGAGTTTAAGCAACCACTGGGTAAAGCAGAAGTAACTGCCCCTTATGTAGGAAGCTTTAAGCAAAAGCACCTCTACTTTTATGAAAAACAGTTTAAAAGTATGCATCTGACAGCCCTACTAAAAGCACATAAAAATGCCAAAGAGATAGTGGTCTATACAAGACGATGTAGCATCTCTGAAGACAGACTTAAAGAGCATGGGGTAAGTATACGCTACATTCCCTATGACATCAAGGACAACTAATGTTGAAACAGTATCAAAAAGAGGCACTAGAGAGACTAGAGAACTTTTGTAACATCGCACAGAGTAAGCCTGTAGCAGAAGCTTTTAGAGAAACTACCCAACAACAATACCTAGAGATAGACAACTTTGATGCACCCTATGTCTGTATGCGTGTACCTACAGGTGGAGGCAAGACACTCATCGCGGCAAAGAGTCTGCGTATTTTGGTAAACGAGTATTTGAACAGAGACTACCACATGGTATTTTGGTTGGCTCCTAGTGACAAGATAGTCACACAGACCTTAGAAGCACTCAAAGACAAAAGACACTTTTATAGAGAGATGCTAGATAGAGAGTTTGATAACATTAGAGTGCTTTCGCTCAAAGAGGCATACCGTCAGAAGTTTGACCCCACGCAAGAGCTGGTCATCATCGTAGGGACGATACAGAGCTTTAGAACCAACTCCAAAGAGGGACGAAAGTTTTTTGAGGAAAATGGTAACTATTACGAGATGCTAAAACATCGTGACATCATGCCCTCTATGGAAAATGTGATGAAGATGGTCAAACCCATCATCATACTAGACGAGGCACACAAGTCTAGTACAGGATTGAGCCTAGAAAGACTGCTTGATTTGGAGCCGTCATTTCTACTAGAACTCACAGCAACACCTGTAACCAACACCAACAAAACCAAAAAGATATACGCCAGTAACATACTCTACACTGTAAACGCCTCTGCACTCAAAAAAGAGAGCATGATAAAACTCCCCATCGTATTAAAGACGCTTGACGACACAAGACTTATACTCCAAGAGAGCATACAAAAGCGTAATTGGCTAGAAGAGCTAGCTAAAATAGAAGAGATGCACACAGGCAGATACATACGCCCTATAAACCTCATACGAGCAGAAGAAAACAGAAGCAATGATGCTTTTACTTATGAGAAGATAAAACAGATACTCATAGATGACATGAAGATAGCAGAAGAACAGATAGCCATACAAACAGGAAACCTCAAAGAGATAGACGGTGTTGATTTGTTGAGTCCTGCGTGCCCTATACGGTACATCATCACGGTAGATGCACTCAAAGAGGGCTGGGACTGTCCTTTTGCCTACATACTTTCTGTGGTCTCAAATATGGAGTCAAAGACAGCCATAGAACAACTCATCGGTAGGGTACTTCGTATGCCGTACATAGAAGAGAAAGAGAAAAAAGAGTTGGGCTATAGCTATGTGTATGTGGCATCTAAAAACTTTGAGTCGGTGGCAGACACCATTGGTGAGACTTTGGTAAAAAATGGCTTTGAAGCCTTTGAAGCAAAGATAAGCATAGAAAGAAGTGCCAATAGCAATGAAGTGGTATCTGTCATAGGTGGGCTGTGGGGCGATGGGATATTTGAAGAGAGACAAGTAGCCGTCACCCAAGAAGAGATAGACCTAAATGTTTTGAATAAAAAGAGTGTAGAGCCTTATATCAACTACAACGTTGAGAGTGGAAAAGTAAGCCTGATAGCCATGCCCACCGCTTCTAAAAGAGAGGCATTTAAGAAAAACCTCAAACAGTTACTACCAGAAAAACAAGCAGAAGAGATGATAGCGTCTATCTCTAAAATGGAGGCATTGAACCCTGAAGTGAAGGCAAAAGTAGAAGACTTGACTTTGCCGTGTCTGATGATAAAAGATGAGGGCGAGCATGTTGTGTTTGAAGAGAGTGTGATACTTGAAAACATAGAAGTGAGTATGCACGACATTATAGAAAATGCTAAGCTTACACTTGATGAGTTTGACATAGACCTTAAAGAGAGAGTAGGGATGATAGATATCTCCTCTAGCAATAAGATTGTCAAAGAACGTATGGATGTAGTAGAGACACTTTTCCCCAATGGTGAGATAAACGAGGAAATAGAAGCACATAAATATGGCTCTTATCAAGGCGATGTACTAGCGAAAAAGCTTACTAAGAGTATAGCAAAAATCATTCGGTTAGAACGTGAAGAGATATTGCAGATTTATGGTAGTGGGAAACTCAATGAGTTTATCTATATGGTCATAAAAAGGCTGGAGAGTGAACGAAAGATACCTCTTCAGGCGTTGGTGAGTAAAAAATTTCATTTGAAAAAAGCCATCGTGACTAAGCTTTTAAAATCTGTTTCAGAACTTAGAAATAGAAGTTTTGCAGCCCTACTTGATGCAGATGAGACATTTGTAGATGCAGAACATGTTGTAACGTATAACTCATTGAGCTACAAGCCAAACATAGACAAAAGAAGTGAAAAGTTTCACAAACATAAGTACAGAGGGGTAGATAGGCTAGACAGTGATGAGGAGTATGAGGTAGCCAAATATATAGATGAGCTTGATGATGTGGTAACATGGGTAAAAAACATACCTAAAGACCCTGTGAACTCTTTTTATTTACCCACGGCTAAAAGCAAGTTTTACCCTGACTTTATTTTGCTACTAAAGGGTGGTAAAATAGTGGTAGCAGAGTACAAAGGTGAACACCTCAAAAGCAATGACGATACTAAAGAGAAAGAGATGATAGGTAACTTGTGGGCTAGCAAGTCTGAAAATCTTGCGTTTTTGATGTTGTATGTGGATGATTACAAAGAGAAGTTGAGGGGTGTTTTGGAGTAGTAGCCCTAGAAACAGAAGATCGAATAATCTACTTCGGAGGGTTAGGGTAGTATATCATATGTTGGAGCATAGGTAACTAAGCATGAAATAGAAAATATTAGATTTAAGGGGTTTGGAACTAAATCTTAGATAGCACTTCCAAATAAAAAGATAAAAAAGTATAAAAGTGGTACGATTAACCTTTATAAATACAAAGGGCAGATACTTTGGTAGCCAAAAGGCAGATATGGAATCTTCCCCTACTGTTAACACCTTATTAATACAACTCTTGTATGATAGTCCTACCAAAATAACAAAGGAATAACAATGATCAAAAAACTTACACTCACAACACTCGCTACTATGGCACTACTTTTTATACCCGCACAGGCAGAAAACACTAAATGCCAAGCTGGCAAATGTGGAGCAGGGATGATGGAGAAAGCTAAGCCTAAAGCAGACTCTGATTGCAAAGGTGGGAACTGTAAATCCACCAAAAAAGGAAAAAGTTGCAAAAAAGGTAAGAAGAGCATGGGTTCACCACTGCTTTTACCACTTCCTTCAGCTATGAGATGGATAGAAAAACACAAAGAGAACACAACACTAGCACTCACAGCAGAGCAAAAAACCAAACTTGAAGCACAACGTGACAAGATGATGCCTGAAATGATGAAACTTAAAAAAGAGATAGCAACATTGGCTAAAAAGATAAAAGTAAAATGTAGAAAAAATGTAGAGCTAAATGAGATACAAAAAGATGTGGAGAAGTTAGCACAACTTAAAATAGAAACAACGATGATGAAAATGACTTGTCTTAGAGGTGTAAAAAGTACATTAAGTAAAGAGCAATGGAACACACTTAAAACACTTCAAGGTGTAGGCAAAGGTAAAATGAAGTCTATGAAAAAAGAGATGAAATGCCAAGCAGGTAAATGTGGAGCTAAATAGTTAAAAGCTAACATCACAGAAAATCTAAATAAAGAGTGTAAAAGCTTCTTTATTTAGTGAAACAATAGTATCGGTTAACATAATATAAATTCTATTAAAAAAGTAAATCTCTTCTCCTTTGTGTAATTGTGCAGACATATAACGATTTTAGAAATTCGAAAAATGAGTATCATTGATATTTCTTTATTGCCCCAATTGCCCCAATAAAATTAGTACAAAACAAAATACTACTCATCTTTTGTATTTTACTTGACTATCAAATTTTAGGTTCAAAAAATTAACAGTTCAAAAAAACGATGATGATTACAAAAATTTTCTACACCAGCTTATATTCATATCTATCTATTTTCACTAGTAAGTTCTTTGCAGTCTGTAAAAATAAACCAATTATTTATATTTATTAGTATGGTATCCTTCTGTAGACTAAAGATACCTTGTAATGCCTATCGTCAAATACCCTATTCTCTTAAACGTACGTTAAATAGGGCTCTATAGAGATATTTAAGAACATGTGTTCATCAGTCTGCGTACGGTAGACAATAAAAAAGAACATCTGTTCTTTTAGATAGGGAGGCAATCTAAACCAAAAGAACACTTGTTCATAAAAATAGAATAAGAACTATTGACATATGAACAAATGTTCACTATAATACTACTAAAGGAGCTACTATGAACGATGAGAGCGTCACTTCCCTGCCTACTAAAGGAAGTAAAACAAAAGAGAAAATACTAAAAACCTCACTCAAACTTTTTGCAAGTAAAGGCTACAAGGCTACAACAGTAAGAGACATAGCAGGAGCTATGGGAGTGAAGCAGTCTGCCTTATATAACCACTTTAAGAACAAAGATGAGATACTTGAAACACTCATAAGCAACCTCACCTCGTCAGCGATAGTCACGTTATTTGAGGGTAAATATACTCAGGAGCTTCAAAAACAGGGCAAAGCCCTTTTGGCAAGTATTGGTACTACTTTTAAACTTTTGAGCTTTGATGGGCAAAATGAAGCCCTTTACAAGCTACTTATGCAGGAGATATTCCGTAATGAGCGTATACGTGAGATATATAATGAGCATTTCTATCAAGAAAACGTTAAAAAGCTCTCTGGACTCTTCTTTGGCATGATGCAAGAGGAGCAGATAAAGTCTTCAGACCCACTGTTACTTGCAAATGAGTTCTTTGCACCCCTATTTTTCTATCAGATGCAGGTTTCTTTGCTAAAATTAGATAAAAAATCGACCTCTTCGGTGGTTTCTATGTTTGAAAAGCATGTAGATTACTTCTGGGATAACATCAAAGTTGAGAAGCAAGAGACACTGTTCTAGCATAATATACTAAATAATATTAATATTATTCAATTTTAAAATTAAAAAATATGGAGAATGAAATGGATAAAAAAGAAGATTTATTTGCACATAAGTCAAAATCGTGGGATATGAACTCAAAACGGGTACAAAATGCCAAAGGCATCGCTGAACTAATAGTAAAAAATATAAAATTAAATAAATCTATGGAACTCATGGACTTTGGTGCAGGTACAGGGCTTTTGAGCTACTTTGTAGCACCGTATGTCAAAAAAATAGTCGCAGTCGACAACTCCCCTTCTATGCTATTGGAGTTTGAAGCCAAATGTAACGAATTTGTCTGTGAAACTGAAGTGATAGAGAAAGATTTGAGTGTGGAGATACTAGACAGAAAATTTGATGGCATCATCTCTTCGATGACCATACACCACTTAGAGGACTTAGAAGCTCTTTTTTCTAAGTTTTATACGATGTTAAAGCCTTCAGGCTTTATAGCCATTGCAGACTTAGACACAGAAGATGGAAGCTTTCATTCTGATAATACTGGGGTGTTTCATCATGGATTTGAGCGAGATGTCTTACAAAGTTTAGCTCAAAAGGTGGGATTTAAAGAGCTGAAGTTTGAAACTGCAAGCACCATAGACAAACCTAAAGGCATATTTACTATCTTTTTAATGACAGGTGTCAAATAAATGAAAAGTATTTGGCTACTTATAGTTATGTCAGTATTTATCTGGTCTGCTTGGGAACCGAAAGAAATCTTTACATGGTTTTTAGAGGTACTTCCTGTTCTCATAGGCTTTGTGCTTATTATTGCTACGTATAAAAAGTTCCCACTCACACCCCTACTTTACATACTAATACTCATACATATGATTATTTTGATGGTGGGTGGACATTATACCTATGCAGAGGTTCCTCTGTTTGACACCATCAAAGAGATGTTTAATCAAACGCGAAACAACTATGACAAAGTAGGACATTTTGCCCAAGGGTTCATCCCTGCTATTTTGGCTAGAGAGTTACTGTTGCGTTTAGAGGTAGTAAAAGCATCTAAATTGTGGTTAAACTACATCATCGTGAGTATCGTTTTGGCATTTTCTGCTTTTTATGAGCTTATAGAGTGGTGGGTTGCACTGCTTTCTGGTGAAGATGCAGAGGCATTTTTAGGGACACAAGGGTATGTGTGGGACACACAGTCAGATATGGTATGGGCTTTACTGGGGAGTATCGTTGCACTTGTGTTACTTAGCCGCTTGCATGACAAACAGCTAAAAAAATGCTAGAAACTTAGTGTTTTGCTACTTCTGCAACCATGACACCTCTAAAATCCCCTAGTTTCATACCTATGGCTTTGTCCGTAGGGTAAGATGCTTGTATTTTAGAAGCGATAGCTGGTGAAACATTGTCTCCATGACATTTGAGACATACTGCACCCACAACAAGTGGTTTGTAGATACGTGTACGCTCGCCTACTGTGACTCTTGTTGGCATCATCGCAGCTTTTGACTGCTTTTTTATAGCCGTTTTGTATTGATTCATGATTTTAATATCTGTAGCATCTGCTTGATTTGCAGGATTTCTAAGATCCAAAGAGGTACGTCTTACTTTTACATGAGCTGGAAGTGTTTCATTGACTTGGTAGGTAATCTTTTGGGCTTCATTACTACAAAAGGTGATAGCGGCAGTACCATTGCTGTCTAGTTGAAGTTTTTCTTTGAGTTGTGTTTTAAGTGTTTTTCCTAGAAGTTTAATAGCATGCATACCTTCTTGTGTCGTTGTCATGGTTGTTGAGGAGGCATATATACTTGAAGAAAGCAGTATAGAAGCTGTAAAAAGTGATAGTTTCATTGTGTTGTTCCCTAAATTATAATTTTTATTTTTAAAAATTATAAAGTTTTTTACTTAATGTATCTTTGTGGCAGTGAGAAAAATATAGTGTTTACCTGTGAGTGTTACTCTATATTTTTTTTGTTGTAGGTATTTTTTACAAAAGATGACATCTGAAAAGAGATGCCCCAGTTCTGACATAGTATAGTTTGGTACTTTGGCTCCATAGAGTAGCTCTCCTCCCACCCATCGTGAGTTTGGAAAACCCAAGATGATAGCTGCATCTTTTGTGAGGTACTCTTGGACAAGCTTCATAAAAAAGGGTTTGAAGTGTATGCTTGGACTTTGGAGTGTCCCTATGCTTATGAGTAAGTCAAATGGATCAAGCTTTAGCGTGTCTATCTGATTTAAATCTTCAACATAAAATGTGCAGTTATGTTCAGGAAATAAGTGTCTAGCTTCGTCTATAGCACTCTTTGAGTGGTCTATACCTACAAATTGAATATTTTCATATTTTTTAGTACCTAGTTTATTTTTAATGACTTGAAACTCATCACCTCTGTTAATACCGAGGTTTAAGATGCGTGTTTTTTCTACTACTTTTACGTTGTCTAGGGCTTGGTTGTAGTAGTAAACGAAGGAAGGTTCTTCCATCTTATGTATGTGTGAAAAGTGTGAGTTAGTGCCATATTTTTCTGTTGATTTAGTGTCTGTATGAAAACTATCGTCAACGAGCTTTTTAAAGGTGAGTGTGACCAGTGGATAAGTAGAAGCTTGAGGTGTAAGCATTTTACATTTGAGAAGTTCTGCCAAATCTACCCATGCTTTGTAGCCTCTATAGAGATACTTCGTATCTTCTATGGTAACTTCTGTACCTGCGTAGCATGTATAGAGATCAGGGTTGAGTATATCAAACGTCACTAGTTCATTTGTCTGTAGTTCTTTTTGAAGTTTGGGGAGTATCTCTTGCATGCTATGTGTAGTAAATGTCATGCTTACTCCTCATTTATTTTCTATATTTTATAGACTTTAACTTAGCATAGAGGTATTAATCATTTAAAAACTGTATAACAATGCGACGTTTTTCTACAAATTTTACTTGATTGTATTTCCATACTATATAGGGTGGTGTTATAGCTAGTATATAGTACGTTAAAATAGTCTCAGCATGAGGCATAAAGGCATTGCTCAAATAAAAATAGCTCAGGCTCAATGATGCCAACGTAGTCATGGCAAGTGTCCAAACACCTATCCAGTTCATTTCTTGTTTCATCTTTCACTCCTTTATTGTGATAGTGTTAGCATAGCCCAAAAAAAACTTTAAGTGTAAAAGTATGGCAAATTGACATACTTTTTGTTATGATTAGACAAATATTAAAGGTTTGCCATGTCTTCACCCTACCAACTCATCGTTATAGGCTCAGGAGCAGCGGGTATGATGGCGGCTATCACGGCTGCACGTGAGGGTAAGTCGGTGTTGTTGTTGGAAAAGCTCTCTAAGATAGGTGCAAAGTTAAAAGCCACAGGTGGTGGACGCTGTAACCTTACTAATACGTTGGATAACGAAGAGTTCATGCGACGTTTTGGACGTGATGGACGCTTTATGACCCCTGCACTTGAAGCTTTAGACCATAAAGACTTGATGTCATTTTTTGCAGACATTGGTGTGCAAAGTCATGCCCCAGACGGGTATAGGGTTTTTCCTATTACCCACTCTTCTTCTACCATCATCAACGCTATGGCACAAGAGATGGAACATGTGGGAGTAAGGGTATTATGTGGACAGAAAGCTATGAGCTTAGAGCATGATGGCGTGAAAGTGACAGGTGTGCAGACGCAGACAGATACCTATAATAGTGATGCAGTAGTCATTGCCTCTGGTGGTATGGGATACCCTGTACTAGGAGCCGAGGGAGACGGCTACCCTATGGCTGAATCTGTAGGACACAAAGTGACTGACCTATACCCTGCTATGATGCCACTAAAAGTAAAAGAGAAATGGGTAGAAAACTGTAGGGCTGACACCATGGCAAAGGTAGCCATACACGTTGATATGAAAAAATATGAAAAACTTTCAGCTAAAGGTGACCTCATATTTACAAAGGGAGGCATACGAGGGCCTGTGGTGCTTGACTTTTCTCGTGAGATTACCCCTCTTTTAGCCAAGTTTGACGAAGTACCTGTGTTAGCCAACCTTACCAAAGGCATGAACGAAGAACAGATACGACAGCACTTTAAAAAAGCCTTAGAGAAAGAGCCCCATCAAAATACCTTAGACCTACTCCTCACCCTACTGCCTGAGTCTGTAAGTTTAGAGCTATGTAAACTTGCAGGGGTAGACCCCACGCTTAGCCTAGCCAAACAAAAAGGTACAAACCGTGATGCCCTCTACCGTCTACTCGTTTGGACACCACTAACCATAAACGGTCATGATGGCTTCAAAATGGCGATGATAACCCGTGGAGGCATACACCTAAAAGAGATAGACCCTTACACAATGCAGAGTAAAAAGCTAGAAGGTTTGTACTTCTGTGGTGAAGTGATGAACATAGATGGCCCGTGTGGTGGCTACAACTTACAGTGGAGTTTTGCAAGCGGGTATTTGGCTGGGAAGTTATTATCTCGCTAGGGTTACAAAACCCTCTGGTCTAAGACATAATCTACAATGACATGTATAAATGTAGGTATGACTTGGTTTGCATCGACACTAAAGGTTGCAAGCTCTTTGTAGATGTCTTTACGCTCTTCATATAAAGCTCTGGCACGTTCTTCGTCATCAAACAAGGGTCGTTTTGCACGTTCTCTTGCAGGTAGACGCTCAACTATTACGTCAAAGTCAGCATCTATGTAAACGATGAGAGACTTCTCAGAGATAGTGCTGTGTATGGGAACACCTCCACCTGTGGCAATGATTTGTCCTTTTTTTTCTGTGAGTTGGTTGATACACTTTTGCTCAAGTGAACGAAAGTACGCTTCACCTTTTGTCGCAAAAATCTCAGTGATGCTACAGCCCTGCTCTTTTTCTATGACCGTATCTACATCTACAAAATCTTTATAGAGTTTTCGGGCGAGCGTTTTACCCACAGACGTTTTACCACTTCCCATAAACCCTATGAGTACTATGTTGTCATATACCATACCTTTATTCATTAGTTTTTAACTTTATGCATCATTTGCGTCCAGTCACGGCTAAAATGACTAAAGATATAGTCTTCACCATGGGGTATCTTGCAACCAGAGCAGTCTTGATGTACTTCATCTTCTTCTCGTATGGAGCGTCTTCCCTGTTTTGAGTTGATGGAACAAATAGAGTGAAACTCTAAGTCATCTTGCCTAATGGGTGCTTGGTTAAACCTAAAGTGTGGACAGCCACACATATAGCAGTTTAGCTCATACATTTCATGACATTTGGTATTTGTAGCGTATAGCTCACAAAAATCTGGCTCATTTTTTACCATATTTTCAAATATGAAATACTGTACCACATCAAATTCATCTAAACCTTCTAGTTTTTTCATAATTGCTGCATGTTTTTTGGCATGGTTATCATACCATTCAGTGTAGTTCATTTTTACTCCTTTTAAACTGTAGTTCACAGACTACTTGTGCATGGTCACTGGTAAGTCGTGAGCCATCTTTGTTTTCTTTTAAATGTGTATCTAGTACACTATAGTCACTTACTATAGCTAAATGGTCTTCACCTTCTTTGCTAAAGTGCTGTGAGATAAAAATATAATCTAACACATTGCCTTTACCTAAAAAATAGCTTGTAGACTTTCTTTGAGGCTTTTTGGCTTCTGGATGGGGATTATACACTTCTTGGCTGTACTCATAGCTCGCATCATATAAGACAAGGCTCTCTTTTCTGTAGGCATCATGGTAGTTTGGCTTAGATAAAGCATCTATGGTCAAAGAAAACTCTTTGTCATTTAAGTCACATAGTAGCACGCTAGGTTTTTTAGACTTTCTTATGTCAAAAAACAGTGAAGATGCCTCGCAAAGCCTTTGCTTTAAAGCAGTTGAGTGTTTGTCATCTAAAGTTTTAAATACCAGCTCTTTTTTATGCTCTAGACTGTCTTCTTTGCTAAAGACATACTCAAAGGCATTGTCTCTGTTTGACTTGAGGTGGCTTACATAGACTAGAAGTTCTTGCTTGTTTGGCAAGACAATACTAGCTTTTATGGGTACTCTCGAAAAAGTAAAATGTCCTTCAAACCCATGACTTTCAAGACTAGGTGTATGGACTCGTACTTTTTGTACTTGTGATATGGGGTACTTTGACGCGATAGCTACAGTGGTAGTGACATACTTCTTTGGGTTGTTTTTACTGAGTTTAGCTCTGTCTACAGTTTCAAAATACTTAAAACCTAACTCTTTGACTAGAGCTTCTAAAGCATCTGCTGAAAAGACTTCTTGAAAGCCTATGATGTCGCAGTCCATAGCTAAGATTTGTTTTTGTATCCATGTGGTTTTTAAAGACCATTGGGCGTTGTTGAACTTCTCTTTTTTTGTGTACCATGAGTAAGGAGGCTCTACAAATTGGAAAAGGTTAAAGGTTCCTAGGCGTATTTTCATGATGGGAGTATATCTAAAATTTATGGTAAAATTCCACGCATATTATATAGTGTAAGGAACAACCTTGTTTAACATTCAAAACTACTCAAAACAAAATATCAAAAATGATGTACTTTCTGGGGCATTGGTAGCAGTGGCACTTGTGCCTGAAGCCATTGCTTTTTCTTTCATCGCAGGTGTTTCTCCTGTGGTTGGGCTTTATGGAGCTTTTATCATAGGACTCATTACTGCACTTCTTGGTGGTAAACCAGGGATGATATCTGGGGCTACGGGTTCTGTAGCCGTTGTTTTTGTAGGACTTGGACTTTCTGTTAAAAAAATGTACCCAGAGCTAGATACTGAAGCATTAAGTATGATGGTACTGCATTACATACTCTTAACATCCATCATAGCAGGGTTGATACAAATAGCCATTGGGGCATTTAAAATGGGTAAATTTATCCGCCTGGTGCCTCAACCTGCCCTCTTTGGTTTTGTTAATGGATTGGCTATTGTCATTGCCATGGCACAGCTGACATTTTTAGCTCCTGCAAACGTAGAGCAGTATAGCTCATGGATTGACGTAGTGAAAGCTAGTTTTTCTGAAAATTATGTCATGTATATTATTATCGTTGTGACTATGGCTACTATGCAGTTTTTACCTAAGCTATCTAAGGCAGTACCAGCTGGGCTTGTGGCTATTGTGGCTATCACTTTAGTGGTCTATTTTGGACAGATAGAGACAAAGACGGTGGGTGACTTGGCTGACCTTTCTAATGTCTCTATGCCTAGTTTTATGATGCCATTGGCAGAGCTTTTTAGCTGGCAAGCGATGGCTATCATCTTACCTGTGGCGTTCATAGTGGCACTTGTGGGGCTTATAGAGTCTTTACTTACGCTGTCTGTACTTGATGAAATGGGTGGAGAACGTGGCTCTGGTAACAAGGAGTGTGTAGCACTTGGTCTGGGTAACACAACTTCAGGACTCTTCGGAGGTATGGCAGGTTGTGCGATGATAGGACAATCCGTCATTAACTTCACCTCTGGTGGTCTTGGACGTTTGTCTTCCTTTACGGCTGCGGTGTTACTTATTATCCTTGTTGTGAGTTTTTCAAATGTCATTGCAGCTATTCCTGTGGCTGTACTTGTAGGTATCATGTTTATGGTGAGCATCGGAACCTTTGAGTTCTCATCTGTAAAGCGTCTCAAGCATATGCCTAAGTCTGATGCCTTTGTGCTTATAGTGGTGACCATCATCACCGTACTTGAAGACTTAGCAGTAGCAGTCATAGCAGGTATCATTATCTCTGCTCTTGTTTTTGCTTGGAAACATGCAAAGATTATGGCGAGAACAAAAGAAGTCAATGGTAAGAAAATATATGAACTTGACGGCCCTCTTTTCTTTGGTTCTGTTACCTCTTTTAACGAACAGTTTGATGTGGATAATGACCCTGAAGAAGTGGTGATAGACTTTAAAAATGCACGTGTTATGGACAGCTCTGGTGCAGAAGCGATAGATAGTATTACTGAAAAATACAAAAAATTAGGAAAAAAACTCACACTGAGACATCTCTCTAAAGACTGTAAAAAGGCCTTACACTCTGCAGGACCATTTTGTACCTATGAAGAAGATGATCCTACGTATAAAGTCGCTAAAAACGTATAATTTTTTAAAATTAGTCAATATAGTATATTAAGTCTATAAATTTAATATATTATATGTTAGTATGAAAAAAAGGATATACCATGCCTCTTAAATTTATCTTATGTATTGTTCTCATAACAACAGCACTTTTTAGTCTTGAAGAATTTGAATATATTGGTGTTGAAGTAAATATTACAACGCCTGATAATAAAATAAAAACCCTCACGGTAAAAAGACATATACCTGATGAGTGTAAAAAACTTCTCATCACCAATAAAAACCTATGGACAGGCAATTTTGCACATGCTTCTGTACCTGAAGCATGTAAGTCCACGTATGTACATACCAAAGGTAAACTATTGGCTATGACACTTGATGCTGGCTTGGAAACATATGGTGAACTTGAAGTTTTAGCATTTATAAAGCAGATGCAAAAAAATGACAACCTTTTGCTTGTAGATGGGCGTACTGAGCAGTGGTATGAATACTTCACGATACCTACAGCTATTAATATTCCCTTTGTACATATCAAGCGTCCTAAAGAGTATGAGTTTGAATTTGAAGATGCTTTACGATTGTTTGGTGTTAAAATACTCAAAGAGAGTGTGTATGACTTCTCACATGTTAAAACATTGGTTATTTTTTGTAACGGCCCTTGGTGTTCACAATCACCCGATATGATATTTGCGCTACTTGATATTGGATATCCTGCAGAAAAAATGAAGTGGTATAGAGGTGGGATGCAAGATTGGCTAAGTGCAGGTATGACTACGACTAGGGACTAGAGTGAAATCTATAATAGAAATATACCTACAGTAAAAAGTAAAAATGGAAGGCAGTACCATAGGTTGCTTTTCTTTTGTGTTTTAGTGGTTTTGTAAATACCCCAAAAAAATGAGACCAAGGTAAATACAAAGAGGATGAGGAAGAGGATATTTTGCATCTTACTTCTCCAACTCTTCTTTAGCCAGTCTATCTACCATTTTGATGCTATCAAGTGCATTGGTAAGTATCTTTTTAGTACTTGTAAGTGGCTTCATGTGTAGGTTGGTTTGCTTCTTGTCTAAGCTTTCATCCATAAGTACATTCATGACCTCAGTTTCAAGTTCTTTTATAATTTCATTTAGTTTTTCTTCAATAAAAGGTATGTTCATATTAATTAGTATTTCCTGTAATTATGTTATTTAGACTTAGGTCTAAAGATTTTTATGACCTCTTCATTGGCTTCCATAAAGCTTCCACCTATAAGGTCTATGCAGTATGGTACAGCAGGGAAAACCGCATCTAAACACTCACGTATAGACTTAGGTTTTCCTGGGAGGTTAATGATGAGAGAGCCATTACAAATGCCTGCTGTTTGGCGTGAAAGTATGGCTGTTGGTACATACTGAAGGCTCACAGCCCTCATCTGCTCTCCAAAACCAGGAAGCAACTTTTGACAGACGTTTTCAGTGGCTTCAGTCGTGACATCACGCATCGCAGGTCCAGTACCTCCAGTGGTGACTATGAGGTCACAATTTTCATCACGAGAGAGTTGTACTAACGTGGTTTCTATGAGACTTTGCTCATCAGGTATGCATCTGTACACATATTCACATTCATTTAACAGATACGCTTTCATCGTATCCATAATAGCAACGCCAGAGATATCTTCATAAATACCTTGTGAAGCTCTGTCGCTTGTGGTAATTACACCTATTTTTATTTTATCCATCTATTTTTTCCTAATCTACTTCGTTTTTTGAGAACTATATTTGTTAGATTATAACAAAATTGACATATTAATGACTTTTTTACGTTAAACTCATGGTATACAAGAGAGCAATGTGGAGGTTATGCATGATATCAGCATTTGTAGATAAGGATTTGTTTGCTAAAAATCCAAAGTTAGCCAGGAAAATATATCTGATTAAACTTTTTGGTATTATTGGGGTACTTGTGACGCTTCCTTTTGGTCTCTTATCGATGTATTATGGCAATATGAAGCTATCTATTCTTTTGATTGTTATTGCGGTCTTTTTGAGTGTCAATTATTTTCTTGTTGTAAAAACTACACGCTATGTATTCGCATCCAATATTATTGTTTATCTTTTCCTTCTACTGTTTGTATATTTGGTCTATTCTGGTGGGGTAGAAAATACAGGTTCCTTATGGATTTATGCCTTTCCTGCTTTGGCATTATTTTTACATGGTTTGAAGAGAGGATTAGTAGATATTGCACTATTTGTGATACTTCTGACGGTGATGTTTTTGTATCCAGACGATGCGTTTTTATCTGCAAGTTATAGTGATGAGTATAAATTACGTTTAATCTTTTCTTTTCTTGTTGTATCTTTTCTTTCTTCATTGTATGAATACTCAAGTGTAAAATCACATGAACAGTTAGAAGAACTTACATACAAACTTATTGGTATTGCCAAAGAGGAACAGTTAGCCGAAATCACAAGTAAACGAAGTATAAATGATGAAATGGAAGTATTTTTTTATTATGCAATGGAACATGATGAAGATTTGAGTTTAGTAGTCTGTGATATTAATTATTTATATGATATACAAGAACGTTATGGCAAGGATGTTGCTGATATGATTATAGATGAAATTTCTAAAGAAATTAAGAAAAGTATACATAATAGTTTGGCCATATCTCGTTGGACAGGCAATGAATTCCTTATTGTGCTTCCTAAAACAAATTATGATGATGCATATACTTATTCTAAAGCATTAGAGAAACGTATTAAAAACTTGAAAATAATCCACGATAGAAAGCCAATATTATGTACGCTTACTACTGGTGTGGCTGATGCAAAAAATACAAAATCAATTTATGGAATGATTCGTCATGCAGATACAAAAATGTATTAATAGATAACTAAAAACATCATTGTGTATAAACCTTAAACTTTAAGATTACTTAAATATAATTAAACATATGATTGTACTAAATAGTTGTATGGAGAGGGATATATGAGCTTAACGTTAAGTGATTTATGAATGCATTTGTGCAACCTATAAAAGACAAAATTTCAAAATATTTTCATATTGGTGTTTCTACTCAAGATACAATGGATGAAATACGCAAACTATATCTTATCAATACATTTAATTTTATTGCAATTTTGTTTGTTTTTCCTTTTGGTCTGAATGCATTGTTAAATGGTGCATATCCTTTAGCAGTGACCTTACTTGGTATTTCATTTATCTTAACTTTTAACTATTTTTTCTTAAAAGTATCAGATCATCCACAAAAAAAAGATGTTTCTTCTTATATTATTTCACTTTTACTTTTTATATTAATGTCATACCTTATCTATAGTGGAGGCGTGAATAATACCGGTCCTTTATGGTGTTATCCTCTTCCTTTGATTGTATTATTTTTGTTGGGCTTTATGCGTGGTTTATTGCTTATGGTATTGTTTTTTATTGTGATTGGTTTTATTTTATTTGGTGTAGATGTCACTACGTATACACATCCCTTTAAAATACGTATCCTTTTTTCTTTGATACTTGTAACCTTTTTGGCATCTATGTATGAATACCTACGTGAAAATAGTTTTGACACCTTGCATGAGTTAAGTCAGCGTTTAGAGGATGCATCGCATAAAGACCCTCTGACCAATGTTTATAATAGACGTGGTATACATAAAGAAATTGAAAATCTATGTCAACAATATAAGAAAGATAATGATAATTTCTCTCTCATGATATGTGATATTGATTATTTTAAAAATATCAATGATACTCATGGACACTTAGCAGGTGATGAAGTGCTTAAGAAAGTTGTCAATGAAATAAGTAATGTCATACGTAAAAATGATATATTGGGTAGATGGGGTGGAGAAGAATTTCTTGTACTATTGCCTAATGCAACACTTGAAGGTGCCTATGAAGTAGCAGAAAAGATTAGAGACGCTATCGAAAATACATCTTTTAAATACAATGATACTATCATCACACTTACTATTAGTATAGGAATTGCAGAAAACAATGAAAAGGTACCTATAGCAGATGTGATTAAAAAAGCTGATGAACATATGTATATGGCTAAAAATGAGGGTAGAAATACGGTTTTCCCTAAAAGTATGTCTTCTTCTCTTTTAGCCTAATTTTATAAGCAGTTTATCTAAAAGAGATGTGCTGATAAGACGTTTTATATAGCCTAGTAAATAGGTAGCTTTAGTGATGTAGTAGCGTGGCTTGGGTTTTTTAGCTAAGATAATTTTATGTACTACCGTAGCTACAGATTTTGCCTCTTCATTGAAGGGTACGGGTTTATGGTCACCTTTTAGGTTTGTAAGATACTTCTCTTTGAAGACAGAGTTTTCAATGTCTACATTTTTTTGAAGTTTTTTCATCGCTGTTTTTCTAAAATCACTGCTGATGGGTCCAGTGTTAAGTAAAGAGACGGAGATATCAGTCTCTAGTAGTTCTAGTCTTAGCGTATCTGTTAGCCCTTCTATGGCATATTTACTGGCATTGTAAGCCCCACGTCCAAAGAGTGAGATGAGTCCAAGGACAGAGGAGTGTTGGATGATTTTTCCATACCCCTGCTCTCTCATGATGGGGATTATCTGTCTTGTACACTCGTGCAGTCCAAATACATTGGTCTCAAACTGCTCTCTCAGTACTTTAGTGCTGATGTCTTCAATCGCACCTGCTTGTCCAAAACCTGCGTTGTTAAACCACACGTCTATTTTTCCTTCTTTTTGCATAACGGTTTGGATGACTTCTGTAATTTGGTTATGTTTGGTGACATCAAGTTGCATGGCATCTTCAAAACCTAGGCTTTTTAACATCTCTACATCTTTTTTATACCGTGCTGTAGGATACACTTTTACAAATTTATCTTGTAAGTACTTTGCAGTTGCCAGTCCTATGCCCGTGGAGCATCCTGTGATGACTATATTTGTCATGTATATCCCTTAAGTGTGTTATTTTTCTTTTAATAGGTGTCCAACATTTTTGATGCTATATGTTGTACAGTTTTGGCTGAAAAAAGCAAGAGCCTCTTTACTGTTTATAATCTTATCTTCTGTGCCTAAAAAGACTTCTATACTCGTGCCTCTTTTTAGTAGGGTTTGTATCTTAGTCTTATCCCATACATATGTGAGTAGTGACTCAAGTTCATCTTGTGTCCCAATATTTAGATACTCTCTTAGACTATGGCTTGAAGGGCTTGCCACATTTTGTAAAAATTGTGTAACATAGGCTTCTTTCCCTGCGTTAAAGTAACGCAACTGTGCTCGTATAAAGCTCTTTTTTTCTGTTTGGAAAAAAGCAGGAGAAAGAAGTATGAGTTTTTCGATGCGATTTTGACTCTCATAGGCATACTCAAATGCTTTTTGAGCACCATAAGAGAAGCCTACTACTGTGTAGTCACTAGGCGTGAGTATGTCAAAAAAAATACTTTCTTTAAAAATACTTTCTTCATCTATCAGTGAAAAACCATTAAAATACTTCATAAACAGTTGCCTAAAAGAGGTTTCTTAAAACATCTCTACATTTGTCTGCAGAAATATTTTCATGCTCCAATAAGTGATCAGAGACTTCATCTACAGCACCATCAAGTGTTCCAAACAACTTAGTCACTTCAGAAACACACTCAGCCAAGAGGGCTTCTTCTTGTTGCGGTGTCACTATGAAATTATCACTCATAGCATACTCATAAACGACTTTTGCAACTATCTCTTTTGCTTGTGCTATGTCTGATGCTGCGTTGGTAAACTCTTCATTGTAGCGTAAACGTGTGGCTATACTTCCAGCTAGATAGACTTTTATACGTGAAAGGAGTTGACTTTTAGAAAGTATTTCATGTTCATTCATAAGTAACTGTGTATTGACAATGCCAATCTTATCAAACTCAATATCTAACCATGTCGCTATGACGGCTTTTGCCCCTTGATAGATGGCTTGTATTTTACGTTCCTCTTCTGTAAAAGAGAGAAGTTTTCTTTTTCCTCTTAAGACTTTTTCTTTGACTGCGTCAAAGTCTGAAGTCTCTATTATTCTTCTGCTTGAACGCATAGCGTAAATAGCAGCTTCATTGGTTAATGTGTCAAGTGCTGCAGAGTTAAATCCTACTGTCATTCGGGCTACTTCCTCAAGATTGACCTCATTGGGTTTATTTTTTAAGTAAAGTTCTAGGGTCTTTTTTCTGTCTTCTAAATCAGGTAATGCTATATGTATGCGTCTATCAAATCGTCCTGCTCGAAGAAGTGCTTCATCAAGCATCTCAATCTTGTTTGTCGCCCCTATGACGATGATGCCTGAAGAGTCTTCAAATCCATCCATTTCGGTGAGTAGTTGGTTGAGTGTGGCTTCGCGTTCATCATTTCTAAATTCACCACGGCTTTTACCCACAGCGTCTATCTCATCTATAAAGATAATACTAGGAGCCATCTGTTTCGCTTTTCTAAAAAGTTCAGAAACACGTTTGGCTCCCATACCCACATAGATATGCACAAAAGAAGCACCACTTTGGTAGAAAAATGGTACATCGGCTTCTCCTGCTACTGCCTTAGAGATGAGTGTTTTACCCACACCAGGAGGTCCTACAAGCAATACACCTTTAGGAAGACGAATGTCTAAGTCTCTGTACTTTTGAGGTTCTTTTAAAAAGTCTATAATCTCTTCAAGTTCCTCTTTGACATCTTTTATACCAGCTACATCGTCAAAAGTCACAGTTGAGGTAAGGGCTTGAACTGCTTCAACATCAGCTTCTCCCTCTGCTTTACTGGCAGCTCGTATACTTTTAAGTTGCTCTAGTCGATTTTTTTGCATGAACCTATAAAAAAATATAAAGACAAAAAGGAGAAAAATCAGTGAAAACAGATCAAATAAATAGGCTTTATCTTCTCGAACTTCAACAGGATATTTTTCAAAAAAAGCAGTTTTATTGACCGCTTCTTTATAGACTTTATAGGTATTTTCTGCGGTCTTAATACGTATATAGTCTCCATCGATAATAAGTTTTTTTATTTTGTTTTCACTATAAAGAACATTGGCTTGCTTATGCGTGATGAGTGTATCTGTATCACGCAGTACAGTAAATAAAAGTAGTGCCAAAAGCACTACCAGTAAAATAGAAATGATTTTTATATTTTTAGCATTTATCATACTAGAGTTAAACTTTCGCTGTATTGCCGGCATCAGTGACCTCCACATCATTTAAAAAGACCCAATTTGCACTCAAGTCTTCATCACTTTGAACCGTTACTTTGTTAAAGTATTGATCAAAACCTTGGTAGAGACCTTCTTTCCCACTTTCAAGCAGTACTTCAAGAGCAGTATTATGTGTACGTCTAAACGCATAGTTTTTTGCTTTTATGAGTGCTGTGAGTTCCCTATGTCTCTCTTTTGCTATGTTGCCACGTATTTCAGGTTTCATAGTGGCAGAGACAGTGTTATCACGTTTTGAGTAAGAAAAGGCATGTACATGGGTAAGCGGTAGCTCTTTGACACGCTCTATGGCCTCTGCCCACTCTTTATTATCTTCACCTGGGTGACCCACGATGAAGTCGGTTCCTAAAGCATAACCCTTTGAAGCAATTTTATTGAACATTTCAAGGTCGGATTTATAGTCATTTCTTCTGTTCATCAGCTCTAACATTTTATCTGAAGTATGTTGTAGGGCTATATGCAATTGCTTCGCCATCCACGGTTCAGTGAGTAGTTCCATAAATTCATCGTCTATCTGTATAGGCTCTAGACTTCCTATACGAATACGTCGTACACCACGTATTTGGCTCATCTTTTTAAGTAGTTTTGCCATAGAGGTATTATGGTCTTGTCCATAAGAACCTACATTGGTTCCTGTGAGTATAAACTCTCCAAATCCATTGGATGCGAGTTTGCTTATCTGTTCTAGGATAGTCTCTTCTTTATGCGAACGTGCAGCCCCACGTACTTGTGGTATGATGCAGTATGAACAAGCAAAGTCACACCCCTCTTGTATCTTGATAAAAGCCCTACTTTTACCTACAAACTCTTCGACAATTGTTGAGTCAATATGTTCTAAGTCACCTATTTGGTAAAAAGGATTTTCATTTTTGAGTACGGCATTAATATTCTCTTTTTCTGAGTGTCCTATGACACCAAAAACTTTTTTATCTTTAAAGAGGCTCTCTCCTTTTGAGTGTGAACCACAGCCTGCAAGTATCACTTTTGCATGGGGGTTTTTGCGTTTCATAGAAGAGATGTAGTTACGTACAGAGGAGTCTGCTCCATTGGTAACGGTACAAGAGTTGACCACAATATAATCAGAATCAAGCTCATTTTGAGTCAGCTCATACTCTTTGAGTTTTGACATCATCACTTGGGTATCAAACTGGTTTGTACGACATCCAAAGGTTTTAAAATAGACTTTTTCCATCATTAATCCTTGCTTCCGAGGACAACATTATCACTGTTTACCATGGGTTTAGGTACAGGTTTATCCATATAAAGAGACTGCGTAGGGAAGGCAAGATGTATGCCCTCTTCTTCATGGATACGTTTTATGATTTCTATAGATATCGTACTACGTAACGTCATGGTTGCAAAGGAGTTGGTAAGGTACCATGCAGAAATTTTCAAGCCATAGGTTTCAATATGTGTAAAGATACGTGGCTCGACATTGGTGTTACGTATACCGTATTGGCTTCTAAGCTTATTGAGTTGCTTTCTGGTTATATCGGTATATCCTTTAGAGTATTTACGTGTTACTTCTTTAGCAATGGCATTTGCCTTTTGTATATCAGAATCAAAAGTAATAACAAAATCTATTCCATCCCAGACCGTTTTAAGACCAGCATGGGAGTAGTTTGATATCATATCAGTAAATATGAAGTTGTTTGGGATAAAGACCATACGCCCTGCCCTACGGTTATGCATAAATGCAGTGAGGGTAATATCTTCATGCATAGTCATACGCAACATAGAGATATCAACAATATCACCTACATACTCCACACCATCGCGTACAAAACGTACTCTATCTCCTACATGGATAGAACCACCTAAAACAATCGTTGCCCAACCCATTAAAGACATAAACCAATCTTTCATAGCAATAGCAATACCCGCAGAAGCAAAACCAAGAATGGTTACCAAATACGATACATTTTCGATATAGGCAAATAAAATAGTAAAAGTAAGTATGGTCATAAAAGAGATATTGAGTGCTTTATTTATAGTGTAAAAACGGTCATTATCGGACATATATCTACGTACTAAGTACTTAATAAGAAAAAGCAACAAAAGGAAAAAAAGTATAATCGCACCAATTGTGCTAGTACGTTCAATTTCATTATCTATTTCATTTTGTAATCTTTGTTCAATTTCATCTATTTTTTTAGTATATACATTTTGCGTGGTTTTAAAAATATCAATCACAGGTGTAAAAGTTTTAATTTGATCTTCAATATTTGCTAATTCAGAAAGATACGCTGTATTATTACTTTCTACTGCCAATAAATCCATCATAATTTCACGTTTTTTTGTAAATTTATCTACAATACGTTGAAGGGAAAGATATCTATCGTTGTACTCTTTTTTATCAGAATTTAATTTTTCTTTATAGGAGAGAGCTCCTATAATTGCAAGAGGGTTTCCTATACTCGGAACAGACTCAATAGAAGGTGGTGTTAAAAATTTTTTGAATGGGTCTTTTTCATACTCTTTAAGTACTTGTAGTTTCCCACTTAATGTTCTCTCGTCTCTTAGCAAGGATTGAAGTTGTTTTTCTTGTTTTTTTGTAAGTTTTTTTCTTGTTTGTAATCGCTTGATTTTTTTATCAAGTATTTCTTTTTGTTTTTTAAGTTCATTGTAGGTATGGTAATTACTATAAATTTTTGACCATATATTATTTTTTAACAGTTCTTCTTCAATACTTTTCTTTTCAAGAAGAAGAGCGTTTATTTTTTGAGCTTTATTATGTACGCTTGAAGTATTATTTGCATCAACATTGCTTTGTGCGTATGAAAAAAGTGTAAAAAATAAAAATATAGTTATAAATAGTGTATGTGTACCCTTCATCTATTTTTCTCCAAAGGTTGCTAAAACTTTTTTGACAACAGCTTCATCTATATCTGAGACCATCTTGTATCCACCTATACCATTAGGAAGTATGAATTTAATGCTCCCCCTTGCAGATTTTTTATCTAAGAAAAAATGCTCATAAAAATTATCTACATCTTTGATGACATACTCTGTGGGAAGGTTGGCTGAGATTAAAAAATCTTTAACCTCTTTGGCTTCCTCTTGGGTAAACAGACCTAGTGCTATAGCAAGGGCATTTGCCATAACCATACCTATGGCTACAGCTTCTCCGTGCAAGTAAGTTTTGTAGTTGGTTTCATTTTCTACCACATGTCCGAAGGTATGACCGTAGTTTAGTACCGCTCTTATGCCTGCTTCTTTTTCATCTTGGTTGACTACCCATGCCTTGAGTTCTACAGATTTTCGTATCATCTCTTTGATAGTCTCTGTGTTTTTTAAGTCTGCACTTTGTAGGTAAGTGAAAAAATCTTTGTTGAACATCACTGCCATTTTAACAACCTCTGCCACACCAGCAGCAAACTCACGAGGAGGAAGTGTCTCTAAAAAACGTGGGTCGATGTAGACAGCCTTGGGTTGATAAAAGGCACCTATGAGGTTTTTACCATATGGGTTGTTTACCCCAGTTTTACCCCCTACGGAAGCATCTACTTGTGAAAGTAGCGTAGTAGGTATCTGGATGAAGTCTATACCTCTTTGGTAAAGGCTTGCCGTAAAACCAGTCATATCACCTATGACCCCACCACCAAAGGCAATGAGAAGTGACTTTCTGTCTAGCTTTTGCTCAAAACATTCACCCAAGATATTTTCAACGGTTTCAAGTGTCTTATACTCTTCCCCGTCAGGTATGGTTACAACATGTAGTTGCGTTGCAGATATCTTACTCAGTAGTGTATCGAGATGATAAGCTGCCACTGTAGGGTTTGTAACCACAACCACAGAAGTGTCAAAAGTAAGGGTAGGTAAAGCATCAATAGTGATGTCATAAGTAATGTTCTGTGTTTGAGTCAATTCAATAGGGACAATCATGGTAAAAAACCTTGTAAATTCTAATGGTTTTTATTTTATCTTATTTGTGTTTAAGTATTGTTGTATGGGCTATAGTACCTAATCTTCTAACCCTCATTTATGGCAAAAGGTATAAGAAGTTTTGGGTGTCGTTGCGTTGTAAGTAAAAAATCTTTCACTTTCACAGAGATGAGTGTTTTCCAGCTACTAGTATTGAGATGCTCTTCAAATGGTGCGATGAGTAAAATGTCAGTCATATTGGAGAGTTCACGTATGGGGTTTGCTACCTTCTGTTCTATTTTGATATCCATATTAAAAATGTGGGTAAGCGACTCATAATGCTCCACAATCATCTCTTTGCTTTTAAAATCACCTTCTGGGTCAAAGTCACAGAGTGTAAGATTTAGCCTTAAAGTCTCAGTGATATCAAATGCAGTGGAGGAGATGGACTCCATTTTTTCATTTTCACTCATGAGGATAACAGATGTTTTTGTATGTGACAAAGATATATCCCCAAAAAGATACACAAGTTTACGTAAACTATAGAGTATATTTTTTAATCCATCAGCCTCAAATGTGGGGATAGACCCTATAATAAGCCCTATATTATATTCATGTATGTCAAATTCAACAAGGCTAGGTGTTTCTTCATTTTGGTAAGAGATAGACAAACTTACATTCTCTGATTCATACGATTTAAGCCTATCTAGTAGTTCAAAATCATTGGGGTATAGTACACGAACATGGAGTACTTTATCTTCAAGTTTTTCTAAAAGATATAAGGCTTCTTGTACGTATCTAATGCAATGCTTTTTGTCATACCTAAAATCCAAGATAAGATAAATATTTTTACCAAATGGTTCGGGGAAAAGACCCATCCGTTTGTTTATAGTTCTGTAGACACCATCAAGTACAAGTGGTTTGCCCAAGATTAAAATCGTATCATTTGGTTTGATCATCGTAGCATTGGTGGGGAGTATCTGTTTGTCATCTCTATATAGAGCAGCTATCTTCCATTTTCTTTGTACGATGGAACCTATGTGTCGGTAGGCATAAGACGAACCAAAAGGGATGTGTACTTCCATGATTTCGCCTTTTCCTAACCCTACGTTTTGTGCAACCAAAGGTACGTTAGGAAGTTGATCATAAAGGTGAGCGGCTATGAGGTCATGCACATGTACTATGGTAATGTTATCCTGCTCTTTTCCTATCTCATTATCTTCCCATTGATTCACAAGTACCACACGTAGTTTTGTGTTAATGAGTGCGATATTTTTTAAAACATAGCGTGCATCTTCCATCTCATCCATAACGATAAAGATATTTGAGAATTTTGTTTCTGACATGATACGAGAGAGTCTGGAAAAAGAGGTAGGGTCTGCATCTATGCGTGTGACATTTTTACCTAGTGTATCGGGTGCAGTATCCGCTTTGTAGCACGTAACATAGTACTGGTTTTCAGCTACCCTATTTTTGCTTATCCATGTTATAAATTGTTTGGCGATGCTACCACTGGCTAAGATTAATATATTTTTGATGCTAAATCCTCTAGTTCTTTGGATATAATTTCTTAATTATTTTAAGGGATATTATAGCACAATGGATTTTCAGATAGATAAAACAGATGGCTTTGCCAGAGCTTGTACGATAAAAACAGCTCACTCTACCATACAAACCCCCGTCTTTATGCCTGTAGGTACCGTGGGAGCTGTAAAGACACTTGATGCGATGGATTTAGCAAGCTTTATACAGCCAGAAATCATCCTTGCAAACACTTACCATATGTACATACGTCCAGGTGATGAAGTGGTAGCCAAGATGGGCAAACTGCATGGGTTTACTAAGTACGCAAAGTCCTTTCTTACGGACTCTGGTGGTTTTCAAGCCTTTTCTCTTTCTAAAAATGTTAAGATAGATGAAGGTGGCATTACCTTTGCCTCTCATGTAGATGGTTCAAAACACTACTTTACCCCTAAAAAAGTGATAGATATACAGCATAATTTAGGCTCAGATATCATGATGATACTTGATGATTTGGTGGCTCTTCCTGCAACACAAGAACGTATAGCCTCTAGTATTGACCGTACCACACGTTGGGCACAGGAGAGTATTGATTATTTTAGAAAGAGACAATCTGAAGGTGTTGGGGTAGAACAAAACATCTTTGCCATCATCCAAGGAGGCACAGACCATGCCTTCAGAGAGAAGTCTGCCCGAGAGCTTTGTGCTATGGACTATGATGGTTTTGCCATAGGCGGTTTGAGTGTAGGTGAAGCCAACCAAGAGATGTATGATACTGTAGAGTGGACGACACAGTTCATGCCCGAAGATAAACCACGCTACCTCATGGGTGTAGGTACACCTGAAGACTTAGTAGAAAACGTCTCACGTGGTGTAGACATGTTTGACTGTGTCATGCCTACTAGAAATGCACGTAACGGCACACTTTTTACAAGTTTTGGAAGAGTAAACATAAAAAAAGCTATCTATACCACAGATGAAGGTCCCCTAGACCCAGAGTGTGCGTGCATGGTCTGTAAAACCTACTCACGTTCTTACCTACGTCATCTCTACCGTGCTAGAGAACTCACCTACTTTAGACTTGGTACTATCCATAATCTGTATTATTATCTTAATCTTATGAAAGAGATGAGAGAGGCTATTTTAGAAGGTCGTTTTGAAGCGTTTAAAGTAGCGTTCTATAAAAAGAGAGAAGTCAAAAAAGAAGAAACACATTAAGCCAATTTCTTCTTCCAGTAGTTTATCCATGTAGCTCTTAGTTGTGACTTCTTTACTTTTCTGAGTTTTCCTGGTAGGTTTTGTCGTAAGTTTCTTTCTAGTTTTGTAGTGAGTTTTTTACCTTTCATAATGGCATTAAAGCCAGCTGCTCCCTGCTGATGTGTAGCATAAAGTGTAAATGCAGAGACTTTGTAGCCACGTTTTTTCAAGCTTTTAATGTTTGCCTTCATGATGGCTCTAAAGATTTTGTCTTGGTTGTAGGGTTTTTTCCATAGGTGTTTGGGTATATCAAGTTTTTTTGCATAAAACTTTGCAGTACTAGGCATGATTTGGTAGCGTCCATATGCACCAGAACTATGATTTTCTACATCATATGCACCTGTTCTTGATTCTATTTTAACAAGTCTTTCTACTATTTTTTCAAGGGATGTTGGGTGCATACCTGCAAACTTAGCTAGTTTGGCACAAGATGCTTGAGCAGTAGAACTAGCCAAATACATAAGAATAGGCACAGAATATTTACGGAACTTTTGTTTAGGCAATGCCAATAAATGTAAAACACGTTTCATAATGATACTCCAACATATACATTGATTATTAGTTTATATTATATAGTATTTTAAAAAAAATATCAAGTACTGTTTTAATATTAATTAGTATTTATCGTTTGTACAGAACTTTAGCTGAGGGTGTTTTTTTAGAAGTTTTATCTAGATGTACATCTTGGTCATCAAAAAATATGTCAGCTTTAAATGATTTGACTACCCTTCTCTTCTCTACACCACCTAGAAAAAATGCTTCATCTACACGTACATTCCATGCGTCAAACGTACGTATAACCCTTTCAAAGGTTGCAAAATCTCTTGCGGTTATAAGAGAAGTTCGGATGGGAGCTTTTTCCATAGGAAACTTTTTTTGAATACGAGAAATAACTTTTAAAAGTTTAGCAAAAGGCCCTTTAGGGAGTGGGTTTTTCGCATTTTTCTTTTCATGTTTTATAAAGGCTTCAAGTCCATATTTTTGGTATATTTTTTCAGATTCATCTGAAAAAAGTACCGCATCACCATCAAAAGCGATGTGTACATCTTTTCTTTTACGCTCTTTTTTATATTTTTTAGGGATAATTCTAGCAGCTGCGATACCCACATTGATAGCCTCTTGAACATCACTCTCATGTACAGAGAGAAATAAATCTACATCAAAAGCTTTCAGGTAGTTAGATATGGGTGTTCCTGCTGTCCACCCCGCTCTTTCAACATCTAGGTTGTAGGTATCTATAGAGTTTTTTATACGTAAACCAGTGGCAGCGTTGTTCCGTGAAAGGATGATAACTTCTATGAGTTTATCATCAAAATGTTTGTTAATGCGAAGTATATTTTTAACAAAATCAAACGCCGCACCACGTTTAAGTCGTTTGTTTTCATGTTTTATCTGATATCTATAATATTCTTTTAAACCCTTTTTCTCAAACATTTTGTTTTCATCTTCCAAATCAAACAAGGCACGTGAAGAGATAGCAATTACCAGTTTCTTTTTTAAATCATACGCCATAAAAATCCTTTATGCTATTTTAGTGTGTTTTACTTTATAATGCTGAAAAGAATTAAAAGGTTTTAACAAAATGGACTCACTTTTCGTCTACGGTACACTTATGCAAAACTGCCCAAATGGGCATGTCTTAGAAAACATTGTAGGTAAGTTTGTACCTGCAACTGTCAAAGGTGAACTCATAGGTGCGGGTTGGTCTGCTTCTATGGGATACCCAGGTATCAAACTAGATGAAAAAGGCGATACTGTACATGGCTTCTTGTTTTACTCACACAACCTTGAAAATCACTGGGACTATTTAGATGCGTTTGAAGGGGAAGAGTTTGTTCGTACTGCCGTGACTGTAGAACGCTATGATGAACTTGATGTTGATACCTATATCTATGTACTCAAAGAGAGTAAAGAAGAGATAGAAGAAGATTAAGGTCAAAAAATATGTCGATTTGCAATATTTTTAATGTTATCTATCTTTTTATATTAGAATATTTTCATGTATCAAAAAAAGAAAGAAAGACTTTATGTCTCAGACTTATTAACTGATCCAGCTGTTGCCTACCCTGCATACTATGTACTTAGTCTTAGTATGCATAAAAATGAGATGCTTCATGCGGCACTTATGGCGTTGCATAGTTTTGATTTTTCCTATTATGAAATAGCTAAATCGTATGAAGACATTTTTACTATGTTTCATTCTGGTACATTTCCTATCTATAAGGAAAAGTATATTGTAGGCTATTTTGGAAATAAAATGATGTATTTGGAAAGTAATGGGTGGAAGGGTATGCCCTCTACAGAGGACATTTTTAAGATGGAGTACTGGTTGGTGTGTTAGAAAAATAAAAATATTAGAATAACTTAAACAAATCATAGTTATAATCTGAAATTTTAAGACTAATTTTATCTTAGTTGGTTATACTTCGCCCATATCTTAGGTATGGCAAGTTTTTCATTCTTCCTCCTTTTAGAAACATTGTTGTCTCGGCTACCGACGAGTACAATCCCCCTTCTTGCCTATCTAAGATAACCTTTCAAACATTTTATCTATCATACGTTTTTCTATTATCTCTTCTATCATTACGTCTATATTTGTTTCGGTCATTACGATTTACTTTCTTACGTTGGACATCTTGTCTTGATCGCCAATTGGTATTTTTATTGTAGTTTCGTCTATTGTTTACATTTTGATTGCTTCGTCTATTATTTCGGTAATATTGACGGTTATTGTATTGATTTCTATTTTGATAGTATCCATATCTACCTACATTTGCACGATAACGACGTCCATTAAAGTATCTGTATCCACCATGATAATAATGACCATTTCTAAATCTACGTCCATTATAATAGTAAAATCCATTATTGAAGTGACCGCCATAAAAGTATCTACCTCTAAAAAAATAAAAAGGTCTATCATAGTAGTATGGGTAGTCAAAAACAGAACCTGCTGCAACACCAACTGTAGTTCCTGCTATAAAGTTTTGCTGATGTGGTACACAAGCAGAAAAAATAAATGCGGATGAGAGTGTGGCAACGACACCGAGATATTTTATTTTTTTTCTTATCATTGTTTCATTCCTTTATATTTATATATTACATAGTATAACAGAAATGTGAAATGATTGTGTATAAGATTATTTGATAGGCTCTCCACGTAAAATATCTAAGACATTAGTAGCATAGCACCCTTTAGGCAATACAAAAGAGAGTTCGTAATGTGCTTTTTCTTCTACATAATTTTTTGTGATTTCTGTTACTTGTATCCATGCATAACGTCTAGTACCATTAAGTGGCATCTCTTCATTAAAAGGTGCCTCAATCATACCTGCCGTAGAGGTAGATGGTTTGGCTTTTTTACCGGGGAGTAACCCTGCTGGAGCGATGTCTTTACTCTCAAAACGTTTAGCCTCTTCACTGATGTCTTCTACGTTAAACACACGTCCATAAGGGTAATGCATCATTGTATCACCTTCTACAAGCTTAAAAAAATTTGGCTGTTCTTTTGTACCTTTGAGTGAGCCTTCAGGTAAGCCCATGACCTGTTCTGTCTCAGACTCAGTAAACTTTTGGAGCAATAAATTTAACTCCATACGACGTGAGAGCCAGTTATTAAACAGATAGGACTGATAGGCACCCATGATAAACTCTCTTTTTTTACGGTCACGCATTTTAAGTGTGCCATCCAAGAGTTTTTTACCCTCTAACCAGTTGTCTCCATGATGCCCAAAACGTTGGTTTCCAAAGTAGTTAGGGACACCATTATTTTTTATCCACTTGAGTACGGAGTCTAGTTTGTCTTTTTGTACCCCTAGTACTTTTTTAAGACGTATTTTAAAACGGTTTCCTTTGAGGTGACCTACGCGTATTTTATTGTTATGTCTTACCATAGAGAGTATCTTTATCTTTTCATGGCTAAAAGTTTTTAGTTTTTCTTCATGTATCGCCATTACTGATATATACTGTATGGTCATAGCATGTTTGTCTTTTAGCCCTGCGTACCCCATGTCACGTCTACGTATACCCACATAGTTAGAAATAGCATCAAGCATTTCCCATGTTGTCATCTCTTTTTTACGCACCTGCAGTACTAAGTGTTCTCCCTCACCTGTAAACGTATAAAGAGGTATCTCCTCTACGGTAAAATCACGTGCAGAGGAGTTAAAAACAAATTCATTTTTGACGTTGAGTGGATAGATTGGCTTAAGCTCTTTCATGTATATCTCATTTCTTGATTATAATATATCACGTAATACCATCGCATAATGCAACACGATAAGGTTGAGTAAAAATATCCCCATGGATGAGCCTTTTGAAAAAAGTTTCTGCATAGGCGTTTTTACTTTATGAAGTGTCATCATACTGATAGTCATATGTATCACAGTGAGTACAAATATTACTGCAACTATCTGTAGTTTTATGCGTAGAGCATCTATCACTTCGTTCGTGATGTTAGAAAAAAGTATCGTAAGCAGTCCGTTGTTGCTTATCATCATATAGCCAGTAAAAAGTAAGATAATCAATGCCCCAGTCTCAAAGTAACCATATATAGGACCTATGCGAGGGTATACAGCATCTTGATCCTCTTTTTTTCTAAGACTAACCCCTAACAAAAACATAAAAAAAGCCCCACCTATCCATGCGATGGCAGCAACAAGGTGTAAGTGTATCTCCCAACCCATTAATCAGATACTTTATTATGATGACCCATCGTACAATACTCTTTTGCATTGTCAGAGGTAATTTCGATGAGTTCATTGGGGTCAATATGTGTGTAGTATTGTGTCTCTTCAGGGATGAGTAATACTTTTACCCCTAAGTCATCTAACTTCTCATAGGTCTTATAACCCAAATCTTTTACATAGAGTGTGTCTACATCGTAAAGTATAAAGTTTTTAAAAAAAAGTGCCGATTTATCAGTTTTAAAATGGTTCTCTTGTGCCACTATTCCAGTTTTAGAGTCTATAAAAACAAACATAGGGGCTTTACGAAAACCTTTAGCGATAGTTTTTTCATCAAGTTCTACAGGAATGAGTATCATAAATTAACTATCCAACTTTAAGACTGCCATAAAGGCTTCTTGTGGTACTTGTACTTTACCTATGGACTTCATACGTTTTTTACCTGCTTTTTGTTTCTCTAAAAGCTTACGTTTACGTGTAATGTCTCCACCATAACATTTAGCCGTCACATTTTTACCCATAGACTTTACGTTTGTACGTGCGATGACTTCGTTACCGATACTTGCTTGAATAGCCACTTCAAAGAGCTGTCTAGGTATGAGTTCTTTGAGTTGCTTGACAAAGGCAAGTCCACGTGTACGTGCTTTGTCACGAGGTACGATGATAGAAAGAGAATCTACCACATCTCCAGCTACTCTTATGTCGAGCTTCACCAAGTCCCCTTCTCTAAAACCTACAGGTTCATAGTCAAAACTTGCGTACCCTTTGGTAATAGACTTGAGTTTATCGTAAAAATCCATCACTATCTCATTCATAGGGATGTCATACTCCAAAAGAACACGTGTTTCATTGAGGTAGTCCATTTTTATCTGTACCCCACGTCTATCATTAAGTAGTTTAATAAGGTTACCCACGTACTCTTGTGGTGTCAAAATAGTCGCTTTTACATACGGCTCAAAAATCTTATCTATCTTTTGAGGTTCTGGAAGTTCAGAGGGGTTTTGTATGACTATTTCTTCACCATTTGTCTGTGTGACTCTGTAGACAACAGTGGGAGCAGTAGCGATGAGTTCTAAGTTAAACTCACGTTCTAAACGCTCTTTTATCACTTCCATATGAAGCATACCAAGAAAACCTGTTCTAAATCCAGAACCCAATGCCATAGAACTCTCAGGCTCAAAACTCAACGACGAGTCATTGAGTTTAAGCTTGTTGAGTGCATCACGCAGATCTTCAAAACGGTCAGTCTCAATGGGGTAAATACCTGCAAAGACAAAAGGTTTAGCAGGCTCAAATCCATCAATGGCATTTGCTGTTGGATTCTTCGCATCCGTAATGGTATCACCAACTTTAAGTCCATCGACTGTTTTAAGCCCCATCACTACGATACCTATCTCACCTGTACGAATTTCATTTGTTTTTATAGGAGCTATAGGGTTTGGATACATAAGATTTAAAACATGATGTTCATCTTTTGTTCCCATCACTTTTGCCATTTGACCTTTAGTAATTTGTCCATCAAACACACGCACTAGTGCCAAGGCTCCTAAATAGTTGTCAAACCATGAGTCATAAATGAGTGCTTTAAGAGGGGCATCTGCATCACCCACAGGTGCAGGTACACGGGCTACAATGCTGTCTACAAGTTCTGCTACACCTTCTCCTGTCTTAGCAGAAACTAGGTTATGCTCTGTGGCATCTATGCCTATGGCTTCTTCAAGTTCAGCAAGTACACGGTCAGGATCAGCTGCTGGTAAATCTATCTTGTTTACAACGGGGAGTAACTCTAGGTCATTTTCTATGGCTATGTAGACATTGGCAATGGTTTGAGCTTCTACACCCTGAGCAGCATCTACGATGAGCAATGCCCCATCACTTGAAGCCAAAGAACGACTCACTTCATAGGAAAAATCCACATGCCCTGGTGTGTCTATGAGGTTGAGTATATAATGTTCACCATCTTTCGCATAGTCCAAACGTACAGACTGTGCTTTGATAGTAATACCACGTTCTTTTTCTATATCCATTGTATCCATCACTTGTGCAGACATTTGTCTATCAGTAACGGCTCCACACTCTTGTATGATACGGTCAGCCAACGTAGACTTTCCATGGTCAATATGTGCGATGATAGAAAAGTTACGTATATTTTTTTGAGGTACTTTATTTGCCAATTTTTTTCCTAATATTACGTCGATATTATCGACCACTTTTTATGTATTTGACTCAAATAATGAGTTTACACTCTCATTGTTATGTACACGTCTTATGACTTCGCCAAGCATAGATGCAGTTGAGAGCATCTTTATCTTTGAAGAACTTTTTGTCATAGGGATGGTATTTGCAACAACCAACTCATCTAAATCCCCTGCCTCTATACGTTCATACGCAGGACCAGAAAGTACAGGGTGTGTACAACATGCCATTACTGATGTTGCCCCTAGTGCTTTAAGTGCGGCAGCACCTTTTACCATGGTTCCTGCTGTGTCGACCATATCATCTATAAGGATGATATCTTTACCTTTTACATCACCGATGACATTCATCACTTCAGCTTCGTTTGCCTTTTCACGACGCTTGTCTACGATGACCATGTCAAGTCCAAGTTTTTTAGCAAAGTATCTGGCACGTGCTACCCCACCTATGTCAGGTGAAGCAATGACAGGGTTTTTAAAGTTTTTAGACTTGATGTAGTCCATGAAAAGTATCGCCCCATAAAGATTATCTACAGGGATGTCAAAGAAACCTTGTATTTGTGAAGCATGAAGGTCAACTGTTACCATACGAGTAATCCCTGCTGTCTCCATAAGATTTGCCACAAGTTTGGCGGATATTGGGACTCTAGGAGCTGCCTTTCTGTCTTGTCTAGCATACCCATAGTATGGTACAACAGCGGTGATAGACTTGGCAGATGAACGTTTCAACGCATCTGTCATGATGAGTAGTTCCATTAAGTTTGAGTTTGCTGGAGCAGAAGTAGGCTGTATGATAAAGACATCTTTACCACGTACGGACTCAGCAATTTTTATAGAAATTTCGCCATCTGAAAAACGGGTTATATCTGCTTTAGAAAGAGGCATTTCTAAATATTTGGCTATCTCTTCAGAGAGTTCAGGGTTGGAAGTACCAGAGAAAATCATATATCCGCTCATATCGTGACCTTAATGTATATTTTAATACGCGTATTTTACACAAATGTTGATAAAAAGGGGATTTAAAGGCTTGGAGTATTACACTTATGTAAATAATTAGAGAGCAATGGATAGTATGATACGTAAATTTTTTAGAAAAAAAGCAAATTCAAAAGGAAAGATTGATACTTTTCTAGATAAATACAATCTTCCTCGTACCTATTTTAACATCAACAGACGTATGATTACAAGAGGCGTATTTATAGGGCTTTTTTGGGGCTTTATCCCTATGCCTATGCAAATGTTAGCAGTCATTGCTGTCACACCATTTATACGCTTCAATGTACCTGTAGCCATAGCTATGGTATGGCTTTCAAACCCCTTTACTATGCCATTTATGTACTACATGGAGTACCTTACAGGTAACTTTATTTTAGGACATGAGGGCATTCATGATATTGAACTAACGCTTGATTGGTTTTCAAATAATATTGATGCTATTTTTGTGCCACTTTATGTAGGGACTGCTTTTTACTCTATCGTTGTTTCCTCTTTAGTCTATCTCCTTCTAAATTGGCTGTGGATACGTTCAGTCAAAGAAGAACAAGAAGAAAAACAAGTAAAAAGAAAGCATAAACTTAAAAAAACATCTTCAAAAAAAGAGACTTAACACTAAATTAACACTTCTATGCGAAAATATGCTCGTTGAACGAATCCAACACGTATTACCCCACTTCATTCCCTTTTTTGTTTCGGGGTAATACACTTAAATAAGCAAACATTCACATTATACCTCTAAACTATCATACAATATACCAATCATTAACCAAAGTAGATTATCATTGATAAAAAAGTATTAACTTATGTCTAAATTATCATTGATATTACTCATATTATTATTGTCCTTTCAGTCGGTAGAAGCGGCATATCTACTCAAAGAGAGTAAACGTGTCAAAAGCAAGATAGACCGTATGCCTAAAGCTAAAGTGGCAGATATGAGAAACATCCCTCAAAATCCTGCTTATTATGCATCTGCTGTCAAACCTTTTTCCAAAGATAAACAAGCCAAACTTGACAAAGAGTATAATAAGAAATATTTTAAACCATGGCAACTTTCTAAGCTAGATATCCCTCAAGAAGATTTCGGATGGGAGGTACGATTCATCACCAAAAAACCTATCTATAGAGAAAAAGGTTCAATCATAGCCCCTGCTATATACAACAGATGGATAGACAATGCTCAGTATGAGCAACTTAATACTAAAAAATATAAAGCCATTACTGTACGTCGTACAAACGTGAAGGCATTGCCTACTGATAGTGCATACTATAGAGACCCACGTAAAACAGGAGAAGGATTCCCTTTTGACTATAACCAAAACTCTGCACTGCATATAAATATTCCATTGATTATTTCTCACTTTTCAAAAGACAGACGCTGGGCATTTGTTCAAGCATCTTACTCTTTTGGATGGGTTAAGGTTGGAGACTTAGCGTTGGTAAGCAGAGACTTTATAAAGACTTTTAAAAATGGGCGTTATGCTATGAGTATCAAAGACAATTTACGTCTTTTTAATGGTAAAAAAGATGTTTCCATCGTGAAACTAGGCGCGCTCTTCCCTATTGCTAAAGATGGTAAACACTATTTGGTAGCTTCACGTGATAAAAAAGGTCGGGCTCATATAGAAAAAGTCATAGCCACCAGTCCAAATATCATCGCTAAAAAGCCCCTACCCTTTACCCCTACAAATGTTGCGATGCTAGCAAAAGAGTTTTATGGTGAACCCTATGGTTGGGGTGGGAGTTATGAGTGTCGGGACTGTTCTGCAACAACCAGAGACTTTTTAGGTCCCTTTGGTATCTTTTTGCGACGTAACTCATCTAAACAAGCACATGATGGTGAAAGCATAAGTATAAAAGGTCTCAAAAAAGCCATAAAGAAAAAGAAAATTATTGCAGATGCAGAGCCATTTCGTTCACTCCTGTATGTACCAGGGCATATCGTACTGTATTTGGGTCAGCACAAAGGTGAGCCTGTCATTATGCATACCTATTGGGGCATACGAAAAAATGACCGAACGAAGCTCATTACTGGGCGTACTATCATCACTTCAACTGAACCGGGGAAAGAACGTACAGATATACGAGAAAAGAGTAAGCTTATCAATACACTTAAAACCATCGTTAATTTTTGACTCTTTTAGATAGAATACACCTATGAAAAATAAAGAAAAAATAAAAATATTTACCACCGCTATCACTGCGGGAAACCATAAAGGTAAAAAGATAGAAATACCCGACATCTTTACCACCAGAAGTTCCAAAGGCATCTTGAAAGAGTCTCTTTTTAATACCTTACAGTTTGATATCATAGACAAAAACTTCGTAGAAGTCTTTTCTGGTTCAGGCTCCATAGGACTTGAAGCACTCAGTCGTGGAGCGGGACAAGCCTACTTTATGGAGTACAATAGCGTTGCATACAAATGTTTAGAATCAAATGTTAAACGTGTAGAGCCATCAAAGTCTCACCTCTTTTATGGAGACAGCTTTGAAAAGTTTGCTACGGTGTATAGTATGGTTAAAAAAAGTGCTGAGAAAACCTACTTCTACTTCGACCCACCTTTTGCAACAAGAGACGGCATGGATGACATCTACGAAAAAACCATAGCACTCATAGAAACCATAGAACCAGAAGTGTGTGAGATGGTCATCGTCGAACACATGACAAACTTGGATATGCCAGAAAACATAGGTAAAATGAAGTTCAAGAAACGTAAAAAGTTTGGACGTAGTACCATGACTTACTATACGCCAAGCGACGCATAGTTAAGCTCTGTAAGATGGGTTTAGTTTAAGGGACTTGCACAGCCTATTTCACTGTTTTTAGCTGCTTTGACATACAGTTCTATGCCTTCTTGTTTTGTACCACTACGCATGATTTTGTTAATCTTATTGGCAATGCTTGGGTCTTCCCATGTAATGTCACCATTTTTACACGTACTCACACCCATTACTTTGTAAAACTGTACGGCTTGAGGCGTCACAGGAGCTTTTGTATAGACGGCTCCAACAGGTACGCTATAGCTTTTGCCATTTTCAAGTTTGACTGTGTGCATTTTGGCAGGAGAAACAGAAGGTGAACTTCCCATACATCCTATCAACACAAACGATGCACCCATACCTACGATATATTGTAATTTTTTCATATTTCTTCCTCTAAATTATTTTTAATAGTATCATATCACTTCTATCTTACTCACAACATCTAGCCCAAATCCTGCTAGTCCTACAAACTCAGTCTCTATATTGGTAGTTAGTAGGTTGATGTTTTTGATACCCAAGTCTTTCAGTATCTGAGCCCCGACACCAAACTCTTTAGCTTGCTCATGAGAGATAGTCTTCGCATCTAAAAAGATGAGTACACCTCCGTTGTTTTTGAGGTACTCTATGGAGTTACTCAGTGCAGAAAAACGTTTGTCATCTAACACAAGTCCGATGTCTGTACCAATGTTATGGAACTTCACGTTAGCTGTTTCATGTGCTTTGTAAAACTGTATAACGGTATGGGTCCTGTCTAGGTGGTCAGTATAGGTGATTTTTTCAACCTTTATCCCTCTGAGTTCTGACTCTTCTTCTGTCACACGTTTTACCAACTGCTCATTGGCTAGTCTGTACTCAACGATGTCCGAGATGTAGACGATACACAAGTTATGCTCTTTTGAAAAAACTTCTAGGTCATCCATACGTGCCATCGTACCATCATCTTTTATGATTTCACATATCACTGCAGCTGGAGCTAGACCTGCAAGCTTACATAAATCTACAGAACCCTCAGTATGTCCTGTACGCACAAGTACCCCACCATCTTTAGCGATGAGCGGAAAGATATGCCCAGGGCGTACAAAGTCAGTTGACACTGTCTGAGGAGAAGCAAGCTTAGAGATACAGTCATCTCGTTCAGCTGCAGATATACCTGTCTCAGCATTGGCTGAGTCTATGGAGACTGTAAAAGCTGTTTCATGGTTAGAGACGTTGTTTACCACCATAGGAAGTAAGTCTAGCTTTGTTGCTATCTCTTTAGTCACAGGTGTACAGATGAGTCCTCTGGCCTCTTTTGCCATAAAGTTTACCATCTCTGGGGTAGAAAAGGTAGCGGCGTAGACAAGGTCACCTTCGTTTTCTCTGTCTTCATCATCCATCATGATGACCATGCGACCACGTTTGGTCTCTTCTATGGCTTTTTCTACTCTTTTTATCGCTTCTGCTGACATGTTATCTCCATCATTATGAACTATAGTTATTTGAAGTATTATACCTATTCGTACTTCAGTTTTAAAACTTTTTAAAACTTTTTTAAAAAGCTCTTGACATGTGCGTTATTTGGTGCTATAATTCCGTCCACATAAGCAATATGTCTTGTGAATGTTGGGGTATCGCCAAGCGGTAAGGCACTAGTTTTTGGTACTGGTATTCGGGGGTTCGAATCCCTCTACCCCATCCATTTTTAGATTTAAGTTTGAATATATTTTTTCAAGCTACAATCTCACTCCAATAACTTTTTACAAAGTTATAAAATCCTGTCGCGGGATAGAGCAGTTTGGTAGCTCGTCGGGCTCATAACCCGAAGGTCAGGGGTTCAAATCCCTTTCCCGCAACCAATTCAAATACTCTTACCTAACATTTCACCAATTTTAATCAATAACCAAATTTCACCTCAGTTAAGCATTTAGTTAATTCTTTTAATATGCGTTACTTTAAATTTTACCGTTATAGCACTCCTCCCCACACAAATATGCTATAATCAGTAGAGTTAGGGTTTTTAGCTGTGAGTAAAAAGTAGCCTGTCCCTATTTTCCTGTCCCTATTTTCCTATTTTCCTGTCCCTATTTTCCAATCATATTGTGCTACAATTCACCTAACTATTACAGCACCAACCAAAGGAACACACACCCATGCTTGAAATCATCGTACTAACTATTTTTATCGCTACTATTATAAACCTTATACTTACACGATTTCATATCCCAACCATTATAGGCTACATAAGTACGGGGATTATCATTACCTATATGTTGCAGCTTTCTCATGCTACGGACTCAAAAGAACTACACACTATCGCTGAGTTTGGTATCGTGTTTCTTATGTTTACCATAGGCTTGGAGTTTTCCATAAAACACCTCATAAAGATGCGTCATGAGGTGTTTTTGTTTGGGAGCTTACAAGTAGGCTTGAGCATGCTTACTTTTTTTCTGCTTTCACACTATGCCTTTGGTATCTCAGTTAAGTCTTCCATCATCGTATCAGCTGCTCTTGCTCTCTCTTCTACTGCCATCGTACTCAAAATACTCAACTCAAACCGTGAGATAGGCAAAGAGTATGGACAGAGGTCTTTAGGTATCTTAATCTTTCAAGATATCATGGTTGTACCTATCTTGCTGATGATTACCATCTTTTCTAAAGATGACCTCTCACTTGCTGCTTTACTGGGTGAGACTGCCTTAGATGCCATCATCTTGTTTGTGGTTCTATGGGTATTTGGTAAGTTTATACTTGAGCCATTTTTTAATGAAGTGGTCAAAAGTAACTCAGATGAAATCTTCATAGGCTCTGTGTTGTTTCTGGTTATGGGAGCCTCCGTTTTGGCACACTCTTTGGGGTTTTCTTACTCTTTGGGTGCGTTGATAGCAGGGATGATTATCGCAGAGACACGTTATAAGCATCAAGTAGAAGCTGACCTCATACCTTTTAGAGACTTGCTTTTGGGTATCTTTTTTGTGACAGTGGGGATGCAGATAGACTTTGGAGTGATAAAAGAGTACTATCTCCTCATCTTGGGGTTACTTCTGTTTTTTACTGTCATCAAAATGGCTATCATCTTTCTACTGGTTTCACGCGTGAGTGTCAAACGTGTGGCTCTTAAAACCTCCTTGGCACTCTTTCAGCTAGGTGAGTTTGGACTTGTCATCTTTGAGCTTGCCTCTGCAAAAAATCTGGTAAGTCCTGTGGTTTCACAAGTACTTATAGTAACCATCATCCTCTCTATGATACTCACACCCTTTGTACTGCGAAACATCTCTTCTCTTGCAGATCTCTTGACTAAAGATAAAAAACTAGATCTAACAGGTATAAAAATCGAACAAGTAAAACACCATGTTATAGTACTTGGCTATGGGCGTTTAGGTAGAAGAATATGTGAAAAACTAGAGCAACAAGGTGTAAGCTACATAGCCATAGAGAGTAACATGCATAACGTTAGAGAAGGTCAAAAAGAAGGGAAACCTGTCATCTTCGGAAATGCAGCTAAAAAAAGTATCTTGGAGTCTACGAACATACAAGATGCCGTGGCTATCATAGTTGCCTTTGACAACCACGAAAAGATACGTCTGGTCTGTGATATGCTGAAATCTATGCAACTAGACATCCCTGTTACCATCAAAGTAAATAGATTTGTAGAAAAAGAAGCACTTCAAAAAGAGTTCCCTAACTATAAGATAGTTGTAGGAACTGAGCAAGTCGCCCGTGGTATGGTGGACGCTATACTCATGTGTGAACTAAAGCTATAAGTCATTTATGTTAAAATGGTGGTTATGAAAACAAATGAAGGTCTATACCATGAAAAATAAAATGATATTTCCACTCGCACTACTACTCTTTTTAGGATGTGAGACTATCGAGGTTGACAATACAAAGAGTAGTAATACCAGCACCAATGACACAGGACCAAATCAACCACCCATAGCCAATGCAGGCATAGATAGAACTGTTAAAGAAGGTGAAACTATCAATATTATTGGGAGTGGCAGTGATAGTGATGGTATTATTGTGGACTATGAGTGGTATGAAGGAACGCAAATTATTTCTGGGACAAAGAATCTTTCATATGTTTCAGAACAAGAGGGTAATTATACTTTAACATTAAATGTTTATGATGATGATGGATTTGTCGGAAAAGACACGATGCTTCTTACTGTAACACAATAGATAATATTAGTAAATATATACTATGAAAATCCTTGTCTCAGCCCTTGAACCCTCCTCTAACCTTCATCTCAAAGAGGTGCTGAAACATAGTTTGAATGTAGAACTGCTAGGTATTTTTGACAAGAACATAGAAGAAGGTACCCCACTACACGATATAAGTGAAATGGCTATCATGGGTGTGGTAGATGCACTTAAAAAACTACCTTGGTTTTTTAAAGTGGCAGATGAGATGGTAGAACTGGCTCGTGACGCAGATAAAGTGTTACTCATGGACTCATCTGGATTTAACTTACCACTCGCTAAAAAACTAAAAATAGCTTACCCCAAAAAAGAAATCATCTACTACATACTCCCTCAGATATGGGCAAGTCGTCCAAAACGTGCGATAAAACTAGAACAGTACTGTGACAAGCTACTTGGCATCCTCCCTTTTGAGCTAGATTACTACCCACAAAAAAAAGCTCAGTATGTTGGTCACCCTTTACTTGATGAGATAGATGTACATAGAAATGAAGAAGAGACAAAAAATATCATCACGTTTATGCCAGGCTCACGCAAATCTGAGATAACACGTCTCATGCCCATTTTTTTAGAGCTTAGACGTAAACTAGGCAATGACATACGCCCTTTACTTGTCATACCGCCCTCGTTCTCTAGAGATAAAATAGCCAAACTCTACAAAGGCAACAGAGAGTTTGAAATAGTACGCAATAGCCATGAAGCCCTTAGACGTTCAGAGTTTGCCTTTATCTGCTCAGGTACTGCCACGCTTGAAGCTGCACTCATAGGTGTACCTTTTGTCTTGGCATATATAGCAAAAAAGTTAGACTTTTTTATAGGGTCTAAACTACTGAACATCACGCATGTGGGTCTGGCAAATATCATTTTGAAAAATCATAACAATACCCTACTGCATGGAGAACTCCTGCAAAAAGATGTTACGGTTGATAAGCTACTTAAAGCCTACTATTATACCGACCGAGAAATCTTCACGAAAAAAGCTGAAGAACTTAAAACCTATTTGGGGCATGGTAGCTCTTTAACTGTGGCAAACATACTCATGGAGGATAGATGTTAGTTCATATTTGTTGTGCCGTGGACAGTCACTACTTTTTACAAAAACTCCGTGAAGACTACCCAGAAGAAAAGCTCATAGGCTTCTTTTATGACCCCAATATACACCCCTACTCTGAGTACTACTTACGCTTACTCGATGTCAAACGTAGCTGTAAAATGCTCAACATAGAACTCATAGAAGGTGAGTACGATGTAGAAAAATGGCTCTCTTTAGTCAAAGGCTGGGAGAATGAACCTGAAAAAGGTGAACGCTGTGGTATTTGTTTTGACAGACGTTTTGAAGTCTCTGCCCAAAAGGCACAAGAGTTAGGTGAAACTACATATACATCTACCTTACTCACTAGCCCAAAAAAGTCACTCACACAACTCAAAGTTGCGGGTGATGCCTTGGCTGAGACTTTTGGTGTAGAGTTTTTTGCACCTGACTACAGAAAAGCCTCAGGAACACAAGAGCAAAACATTATGGCTAAAGAAGATGCCCTCTACCGTCAAGACTACTGTGGATGCCTCTATGCACTTAACATACAGCGAGACCAGCAGAAAAAATTAGCAGATGAACTTTTCATGCCACTTTCACAGCAAATACAACCCGAGTCCATAGAAGAACGCATAGCCATGTATGAAAAGCGTTGGGCATTAGAAGAAGAGGCAAAACCTTACAAAATCATCAAGCAACGTTTTTTAAACTGGCGTCTGACTATGGGCTGGCTTAAAGTGCAAAAAAAAGTAGTGCCTGCTCACTTTTTACCCTACTCTAGCATCAAAAAAGAGTACAGCCGTGGTAAGATAGAGTACAGTATAGGTGATGTGCATTACATGAACCGTGATGAGGTACAGTTTATAGCTTTAGAGCAGTATAATGCACTCGCAAACACACAGTATACCTCTGTTACCGAGCTACTCTTTAACCCTCCCTCTTTTTACGATGAAGTGACACTGCGTAACCAACTGGGTGTGACACCTTACGACCTTTCAGTCATTATGGTAGTCGATGAGATACCGACAAAAAAAGTAGAACTACGTTGCCAAAGCCGTACCTTTTCAGACATGAAAGAAGTGTTGATAGAACTTTAAAAATCATAATCCATTATTTACTAACTTTTAGATAAAATAAAACAATTTTTATAAAAAGGTTCACTCGTGCTTTATAATGTCGTAGATATTCAAAATATACTCCCTCATAGATACCCCTTTCTTTTAGTAGATAGAATTACAGCTCTTACTACTGGTGAATACATAGAAGGATACAAAAATGTATCTATTTCAGAGCCTGTGTTTCAAGGTCACTTCCCTGATCATCCTATCTACCCTGGTGTGATGATACTTGAAGGTATGGCTCAAGCAGGTGGTGTTTTAGCTTTTAAAAGTATGGATGGTGCATCTCAAGAGGAGATACAAAATAAAGTGGTTTACTTTATGAGTATAGATAAAGCAAAATTTCGTGTTCCCGTAACACCAGGTGACCAACTTGTTTACAAAATTAATGTGATGAAGCATAAGGGTGCAGTATGGCAACTTGAAGCCAAAGCCTATGTAGATGATAAAGTGGTTGCACAAGCTGAACTAAAAGCTATGATTGTTGATAAATAGGTCATTATGTCTTTAATACACCCCTCAGCAATCATAGAAGATGGTGCCTTACTTGGAAAAAATGTTTCGGTGGGTCCTTTTGCTTGTATTGGCAAAAAAGTACGTATTGGGGACAATACGAGTATCGCTTCTCACGCCATCATAGAGGGTGATACAACTATTGGGAAAAATAACCGTATCTTTTCGCATGCTGCGATTGGTACTATACCTCAAGATTTGAAATATGATGGAGAAGATGTAAAACTTGTTATTGGTGATAACAACACTATCAGAGAATTTACCCTTTTGAATCCTGGGACAAAAGGTGGTGGCTCTGTAACTAAAATAGGCAGTGGAAATCTTTTGATGGCGTATGTCCACTTAGGTCATGATGTCATCATAGGAGACAACTGCATCTTAGCCAACGCTGCAACACTTGCTGGACATGTTGAGCTAGGAAACCATGTAGTCATTGGTGGCTTTACCCCTATACATCAGTTCATCCATATAGGTGACTATGCCATGATAGGTGGGGCATCTGCCCTGACCCAAGATATACCTCCCTACTGTCTAGCAGAAGGTAATCGTGCAAGTTTACGAGGTCTTAATCTTACAGGATTAAGAAGAAGCATGGAAAGAGAAGATATCAACCTACTTAAAGTAGCCTATAGAGAGCTTTTTGAGCAGGGTAACCCTCTCCAAGAAGTGGCACAAAATATTTTTGAAAACACAAAGTCAGACAAAGTAAAAAAACTTTGTGAGTTTATTAAGACCTCAAAACGAGGTATACCTTTTAAGAGAATACAAAATGAGGACAAAAAATGAATCTAAATAAAGCATGTAGTTTTTGTGAAGCTGTGGAGAGTGAAGAAAACCCACTTATTGCAGGTGAAAATGCCTATATATGTTCCAACTGTGTAGTCTCTGCCTACAAGATACTTTTTGGCGAAGAGCAAGAAGAGTCAGAAGAGACAACGATTACACATACGCTCTATACACCAAAAGAAATTAACAGTATGTTGTCCGAGTATGTCATAGGTCAAGAGCAAGCCAAAAAAACATTGGCCGTTGCTGTTTACAATCACTATAAGCGTATCTTTAAAGACAATTTGGATGATGATACGAATATAGCTAAATCAAATGTTTTACTTATAGGACCAACAGGTTCTGGAAAAACACTTTTAGCACAAACCATCGCAAGATTTTTAAATGTACCTATAGCCATAGCAGATGCGACTAACCTTACGGAAGCAGGGTATGTGGGGGAAGATGTAGAGAACATACTTACCAAGCTACTTATGGCTGCAGATGGTGACCCTGTACGAGCAGAACAAGGCATCGTCTTCATAGATGAAGTAGATAAAATCGCACGTATGGGCGAAAACCGTTCTATTACACGGGATGTATCGGGTGAAGGTGTACAACAAGCTCTACTTAAACTCATAGAAGGTTCTGTGGTGAACATACCACCAAAAGGTGGACGTAAGCACCCTAACCAAGACTTTATACAGATAGACACATCGAACATTCTTTTCATCTGTGGTGGTGCATTTGATGGACTCAATGACATACTTAAAAGAAGACTTGGTGCAAACACACTTGGTTTTGGTCAAGAAAAACGTTCTAAAAAAGAGGAAGAAAACCTTATGCATCTAGTAGAAGCTGATGATTTAGTCTCTTATGGACTGATACCTGAGCTTATAGGACGTTTACATGTTTTAGCCACACTAGGCGAGATAAGTAAAGAAGATATGGTACGTATTTTAGTAGAACCTAAAAATTCACTGCTCAAACAATATCAGAAACTTTTTGAGATCGATGATGTGACACTCTCTTTTGATGAAGAGGCATTGATGCTCATCGCACAAAAAGCACTTGACAGAAAAACAGGTGCAAGAGGCTTACGTTCTATTATGGAAGAGATACTACTTGACATTATGTATGAACTACCAGAACTTGCAGGCTATGAAGTAGTCATCACAAAAGATGTCGTTGAACTATCAGGGAAACCACTCTATATAAAAGATAAAAAAACAGCATAAACAGCAGTTTAACTAAAGAAGGATAAAAAAATATGTTTAAAAAATTACTAGGGATGTTTTCTAACGATTTAGCCATTGACTTAGGAACGGCAAACACGTTGGTACTTGTAAAAGGTCAAGGTATTTGCATCAATGAACCTTCCGTTGTCGCGATACAGTATGACAAACATGGACGAGAACGTATCTTGGCAGTAGGACAAGAAGCTAAAGACATGGTAGGTAAAACACCAGGAAACATTAAAGCCATTCGTCCTATGAAAGATGGTGTGATTGCTGATTTTGAAGTTACCGAAATGATGATTCGTTACTTCATCGAAAAAGCACATAGAAGAAAAGGATTTTTCTCTCCTCGTATTATCATTTGTGTACCATACGGTTTGACGCAAGTGGAACGACGTGCAGTAAAAGACTCAGCAGAAAATGCAGGTGCACGTTATGTCTATCTGATTGAAGAGCCTATGGCTGCAGCCATTGGTGCTGGTATACCTGTAAAAGACCCTAATGGTAACTTGGTGCTTGATATCGGTGGGGGTACGACTGAAATAGGTGTAACCTCTTTAGGTGGACTTGTCATCTCTAAATCTATCCGTGTAGCGGGAGACAATTTTGACCAAGCCATTATTGATTACATCAAAAAGAACTTTAACTTACTTATTGGGGATAGAGTTGCGGAAGAACTTAAGATAAAAATAGGAACGGCTATTGCACTTGAAGAGGAGCTTTCCACGACAGTAAGAGGTCGAGATCAAGTAGAAGGTAGTCTGGCTTCTATGGAAATCACTTCAGAGCATATTAGGTCTGCTATGAAAGACTCTTTAGAAGAGATTGCTGATGCTCTAAAAGATGTACTGGAACAAACCCCTCCTGAACTTGCAGGTGATATCGTTGAAAATGGTATTGTACTTACGGGTGGTGGAGCACTTATTCGTGGCTTAGACAAATATCTTTCTGACATTGTTAAGCTCCCTGTCTACATAGCGGAAGATCCACTTTTAGCGGTAGCTAAAGGTACGGGTATTGCACTTGATGAAATAGATTTACTCCAACAAATGGCTTATGAAGACTAGACTCGTCACCATTGCTATACTGCTACTGATGTTAGCAGTACTACTATCAAGAAATGATGAGCGTATAACAGATACACTGCTTGGTGTCATCAATCCAATTAAACAAAGCTATAAAAACTTTACGCAAAATATAGAAGATAAAAGTCATTCTTATATTTTTCAAAAAGAATCTATTGAAAAACTTTCTCGTGAAAATCGTATCCTGCGTAAACGACTACTTGAACAAATGCATTATATTAAACAGATTAAAAATATCTATGATGTTTTACCAGACTTAGAACGCTTGCCAGTCTCTTCTATCTCTATTGTAGAAACTATCTCTTATGTAAAACTCAATAGTTTTTCTCAAGTGATTCTTACAAAACCTAAAGATCTAGTAGAAAATAAACTCTATGGCATGATACAAGGGAGTGTTGTGGCTGGTATAGCATATGTAAACCATAATCAACTCTATGGATACCTTACCTCAGATGAAAAGTGTCGTTTTTCTGTTTTTGTAGGTGAAACTAAGGCACCTGGCATAGCATTGGGACAAGATAAAAATACAATGATTGTGAAGTTTATACCTAAATGGCATAATGTAAAAGTGGGTGATAAAGTGTTTACTACAGGCTTAGATGATATCTTTTTTGCAGATATCCCTGTAGGTGTAGTTAAAAAAGTTGAAATACAGAGTTCCTATACGATAGCATATATTACAACATATAGTGATATTTTTCATCCTAAGACATTTTTCCTGATTAATGATGCTAAAGCGACACTACTGTCAGGCTATAACCGTCAGAATACTATACTATCAACTATGACAGGTGAGGATGTCAATAAAACGATACAAGACAATAATACCTCAGTGTTTGTTAGTATCATGGACATAAATCACACAAGACCAACCCTATCTA
>Ga0256840_1000329_pt1 | contig 48685 bp, 45 predicted proteins | sample 355202metaG_FD_185969 | JGI IMG/M metagenome (GOLD analysis project Ga0256840, IMG submission 185969) | Hydrothermal vent microbial communities from Mid Atlantic Ridge, Atlantic Ocean - 355-202 | ecosystem: Environmental > Aquatic > Marine > Hydrothermal vents | place: Atlantic Ocean: Mid...
CGTAATTTTTTATAATTTCCCGTTCTATATCGGATAGAGTCATTCCGTTTATAGGTGAGAATGTATGAGAAAAGAATCGGTTAACCACTTCGGAAGATAGCCCTATTATGTCGAAGTTTTGACTAAGGTGATAGGAGGATAGAAGAGAGATTCCTATCTTTGACATTATTTTTAGTAGTCCGTTGTCAACAGATTTCCGGTAGTTTTTTGCCAATGTTTCATAAGGTAGGTTAAGCTCTATTTCCCTTGTTTTTAGATAGTTGAAAACAAGGAACGGGTAAACGGCACTTGCTCCGAAAGAGATAAGAGTTGCTATTTCGTGGGTGGTTTTTACTTCTCCTGTTTCAACAACAATCGAAATTTTGTGCATAAGATTTTCTTCTTTTAAAAAGTTTAGAAGACCTGAGACTGCGAGAAGTGACGGGATAGGTTTTTCAACATTTTTGTCCGAAAGAATAACTATTTCGATTTCATTTTCCTTTATCGCTTTTTTTACATTGTTCAACAGTTTCTCTATCCCTTTTTCAAGGGAAGACTCAAATTCAAGTTTGAATGTTTTAATTTTTATGAAATCCGCATTTTTCAGTTTGCTGAACTGTCCGGGGCTTAGGAGAGGGGATTCGAGCTCTATTCTTCTCGGTAGCTTTCCATCTCGTTCCAGAAAGTTTACTTTTCCACCCAGTCTTATTTTTAGAGACATTACAACTCTTTCTCTAATTGGGTCTATTGGCGGATTTGTTACTTGGGCAAATTTCTGTTTGAAAAACTTAAACAGTGAAAACGGTGAGTTTGACATAAAAGGAAATGGAGTATCGTCTCCCATTGAGAAAACAGGTTCTTTTCCGTATTCGGCCATTTCGTCAACTATAAATTCAAGGTCTTCTCTGGCGAATCCGAATTTTACAAACTCTTTTATTAGTTTCTTGCTGTCTATGTTGCTATCTTCTGTTTCTTTTTTTAATTCTGAAAGCTTGAATAGTTTTCTTCTTATCTCCCTTCTCATATCTCTATGGTGGGCTATTCTTTTTAAAATTTCTCTATTTCTTTCTATTTCACCAAATTCCGTATTAACAAGAATCATTTCTCCCGGGAATAATCTTTCATGAGATATAACCTGTTTTTCATCTATATCTATCATCCCTTCTTCGGAGCCGAATATTATTTTTTCCTTATCGGTTATTACGTATCTTGCCGGTCTTAAGCCGTTTCTGTCCAATTTCCCTCCCACTGCTTTTCCATCTGTGAAGGTCACGGCGGCAGGCCCGTCCCAGGGTTTCATCAGGAGAAGATGGTAGAGGAAAAATGCTTTCTCTTCGTCGTCTAGGTCAATCATTTCATAAGCTGGAGGAATCAAAACACTTATCGCTTCTTCCGGTTGGTATCCAGCAAGCACCATAAGTTCAAAAACTCTATCAAGGGATGCAGAATCGCTCTCGTCAAAATTTATTACAGGAAGAATTTCTTTTATTCTGCTTCCGAAACGGGAGTTTTTGAGGATAGGTTCGACAATTTTTATAAAGTTTCTGTTTGCTGTTATAGTATTTATTTCTCCATTGTGAGCTATCATTCTTAATGGTTGTGCAAGTTTCCATTCCGGGACAGTGTTTGTTGAGTATCTTTGATGGAAAACGGCAATTGCAGTTTCAAAAGTTTCTTCGTTTAAATCCGGGTAGAATTTTTGGAGATCTTGAGCAAGTAGCATTCCTTTATAGGTGATAAGTCTATCTGAAAATGAAATAACATAGTTTTCTTTTGAAATTTTTCTTAAAGCTTTTTCTATTTTCCGTCTTAAAATATACAGCTCTATCTCTCCGGGGAAAGATATTATGGTTTGAACAATAACCGGAAGTTTTTTTCTTGCTATTTCACCGCATTCATCACTATTAACGGGAACTTCTCTGAAAAGGCAAGAAATGTTTTCTTCTTTAAGTATGGTTTCAATAGCTTTAATACTTTTGTCAGAGGTGTTTCTGTCAATAAAAAATGTCCCCACGGCTATTTCATCAAAATCGTATCCCTCTTTCCGTGCAAAATTCTTGAAAAATTCTGACGGTAATTGAAATAAAATTCCCGATCCGTCTCCTGTTCTTCCGTCAGATAGAACGGCTCCTCGATGAGTAAGGTTTGAAACTGCGCTTAGTCCTTCTCTAAGTATTTCATGACTTTTGTTCCCGTCTATATTCGCAATAAATCCAACGCCACAGGAATCTTTATGCTTCATTTTATTTCTCCTAAATATGGATTATGTATTTTCCATTGAAGGAAGATACATCTTCAAGGCCTATAAATTTTGTTTTTCCGTTGATGAATTTTTTGAAGGTTTTAGACGGATAAATGCAGTAGTCAGGTTTTATTGTTTCGATAATTTCCTTTAGAAGTTTGTCTTCAGGATTAAGGTTGGATACGAAAATATTTACTTTCGGTATTTTGAGTTTTTCAAAAGTAGCGAAAATAGCAAGAACATCCTCGTTGAAAATATATCCCATATCTTTTTTTGGAAATTTACCTCTGTTCCTTTTGGTCCATTCACTTCTGGTGAATTTGTAAGTTTGGGGATGGGAAATTCCGCTTAATCCGCAGAAATGAACATTTTTATATTTGAAAATTCTTGACATAAAGTCGATACCGTCACTTTTTGAAAGTGAATCGAAATCTTTCTCTTTGCCGTGAATGTAAAACCATGTTCTTTTCAAGATGAGCGGTTCCGATAGGTTCATCGGTGCCAAAGCTATTGTGATATCCGGTGATGAGACGTCAACAAGGCCTTTTACCCTTTCGTTGTTGCCTTTTGCTGGACCTAATATTAAAAATTCCATATCAAACTCCGGATAGGTTTAAGAAAATAAACTTTCTACAAATTCTTCGGGGTTGAACTTTCTTAAGTCTTCTATTTTTTCCCCTATGCCAATATACTTTATAGGTATTTTCAGCTCATTACATATTGCTATCACAATACCGCCTTTTGCAGTTCCGTCAAGTTTTGTTAACACGATACCCGTAACATCTGTTATCTCTTTAAATGCTTTGGCTTGGGAAATTGCGTTTTGTCCGGTGTTTGCATCAAGGACAAGAAGAATTTCTGAAGGTTCTCCCGGAAGCTCCCTGCTTACTATTTTTTTTATCTTCTGTATCTCTTTCATCAATCTTTCTTTGTTGTGAAGTCTTCCTGCAGTGTCTATTACTAGAATGTCATCTTCTTTCGCTTTTATGCTTTGGATAGCATCAAACACGACTGATGCCGGGTCCGCACCTTCGTTTCCTTTGATTATTCTTGTGTCAGCTCTATCGGCCCAGACTTCAAGCTGCTCTATTGCTGCGGCTCTGAATGTATCGGCTGCCGCCAGTACTATACTTTTGCCTTCACTTTTTAGCTGTTTGGCAAGTTTTCCTATGGTAGTAGTTTTTCCAACACCGTTTACTCCCAAAACGAAAATAACGAAAGGTTTATGTTCTGTTTTTAGTTTACCTTTGTATTTTAAAAGTATCTTTTTCAGTTTTTCTTTTAAAAGTTCCAGGATTTCGTCCGATTCTTTGATTTTTTTCTTTTTTGCTTCTTTTTTAAGATCTTCTATAAGTTCAAGGGTTGTTTTAACTCCGATATCGGCAAGGATAAGTTTTTCTTCAAGTTCTTCGAAAAACTCTTCGTTTACTTCTCTTCCTTTGAAAACGGAGAAGTTAAGGGCCTCACGGGTTTTCTTAAGACCGTCTTTAAAACTTTTAAAGATTCCTTTTTTTTCTTCTCCAGTTACGATTTCTATCTCTTTTTTTATCTCTTCTATCTTTTTTCTAAAACTGTTTGGAGTTATCGGTTCTATTTCCGAGAGTATTTTTTTTGCCTGGTCGTAAAAATTTTCTTCTATTAGAAGTTTTAGAAGCTCAAATCCTGCAATAAATTTTTCTTGGTTGTTTTCGGAAAGATAAGCTGTTTCAAAGAAGTTTCTTGCTTTTGATATGTTGCGGTTCTCATGTTTTTCAATGATTCCAGATATGAGAGCGGCTGTGAATTTTCCTGTTTTTTCTTCTATTTTATCGATTTTGATATCAACATCTCGATATGAAATTTTTTCCTTTAACAGAGTTACTGCGTTAATTACAAGGTCCCCGTTACTGTAAAAAATTGCGTTAGCTATCCCTTCGGTAAGCTTTTTGATGTTTTTATCTGCCAGTTGAAGCCATTTTTCCGGTTGGGCCGGATTTTCTTTTAACTCTTCTTCAAGGGACTTTTTTTTGAAAAATCCGAGCATTTTTCGCTCCTTTTAGTTTTGGTAAACTGTCATCGGTAAATTTAGCTCTAAATGCAACTTTTTCAAAAAGAATAATTATATTAAGGCGACACTATTATATCAGCTTTTGCCGATTGAATCGGGAGGTGTTTTTTATGGATTTGAAGCTTTATGCCATAACCGATGAGAGATTTATGGGAGTTGAGAATATAGTCGAAAAAGTTATGGTGGCTATAGAGGGTGGAGTAACTGTTGTTCAATATCGAGCAAAAAAAAAGGAAGCGAGAGAGATGTATGAAGAGGCTCTGAAAGTTAGAGAAGTTACAAGGAAGTGCCGAATTCCATTTATAGTGAACGATAGAGTTGATCTTGCTCTAGCTGTTAATGCTGATGGGGTTCATGTGGGACAGAAAGATATTCCTGTATCTGTAATCAGAAAAATTGTTGGCGGTAAGTTTATTATAGGTCTTTCTACTCACAATATAGTTGAGGCTGAAAAGGCACAGGCGGAGAATGTAAACTATATAGGTTTTGGTCCCGTTTATGTTACTACTACCAAGGAGAAGCCTGATCCTGTTGTTGGTGCGGAACTTTTGAGAAAAGTGACTGCTTTTTCACGTAAACCGGTTGTTGCAATAGGTGGAATTAATACCGATAATATCGGAGAAGTTTTAGCATGTGAGCCGACAGGGGTTGCTATTGTTAGGGGCATTTTTTTCGGAAATCCTTACAAAAATGCAAAGAAGTTAAGAGAGATTATAGATGCTACGATGGGCTGAGGTTTACCTTAATAGGTTGAAAAACAACTACTTTGTTTTAAAGAAGATTGCCGGCAACAAAAAAGTGATAGCTGTTGTGAAAGCTAACGCTTACGGTCATGGGAGTGTTCCTGTTTCCCGTTTCCTTGAAAAATTTACGGATGTTTCTATGTTTGCGGTTGCAACTTTTGATGAGGGAAGAGAGTTAAGGGAAGGTGGGATTAAAAATCCTATACTTGTAATGAGTAATCCCTTGCTTGAAGGTTTTGATTGTGTGAAAGAATACAATCTCACTCCTGTTGTTTTTGACTTTAAGAGTCTAAATATAGCTATTAAAAATAGAATTCCTTTTCATTTGAAAGTTGATACCGGCATGGGAAGACTTGGATTTCTTCCCGATGAATGGCATTCCCTTTTTGATAAGGTTGATTTTTCTCTTTTAAGTGGAGTGATGAGTCATTTTGCCGACTCAGGTGGCGACCCTGAGTTTACCCGTTGCCAATATAGGCTTTTTGTTCCTTTTGCTAGGAGGATTTTGACAGTAAAGAAAGTTCCGTTTCACATAGATAGTAGTGGTGCGGTACCGATGGTTCTTGATGAGATTTTGACACATTCGAGGGTTGGAATTGCTCTTTATGGTTGTAAGCCTTTTTCAGGGTTTTCCGTCCCTGTGGAGCAGGTTATGGAAGTGAAGTCAAAGCTCATAAGTGTCAAGACTTTACCGGCAGGTTGGTCTGTTTCTTACGGTAGAACTTACAAAACTATGAAAGATGAAGTTGTAGGGGTTGTTGCTTTTGGTTATGCCGATGGTTTTATGAGATCTCTTTCAAACAAATGGATGGTAAAAATTAAGGGAAATTTCATTCCGGTGAGGGGAAGAATTTGTATGGATATGACGGTTGTATCTCTTGATAAAGTTGAAGCTTTCGTGGGAGATGAGGTTGTTATATCCGATAGGGAGCTTACTTTTGATAGAATGGCGGAAAGAGGGGGAACTATACCTTATGAAATTATGTGTGATATAAGTCCCCGGGTAAAAAGAGTTTTTATTGAGGGAGAAGATGGAAAAATATTATCTCGTTTTTGATTTTGCAGTTCCTGATGAATATAGGGATATTGCTGATGGAATTTTTTTTGAGTCTGGTTGTAAAGGTGTTGAAGATTTAAAACATGAAAACGGAGTTAGTTACCTTAGGGTTTATTTTGACGCTGATTCCGGTTTTAGTTTGGATTCGACACCCCTTAAAGAGTTTCTTTTGAATTCCTTTAGAATAGAGGAAGAGAGTTGGAATGAAAATTGGAAAAAACATTTTAAACCTGTAGAAATAGGGAAAAGCATAATTGTTGTGCCTTCATGGCTTAAAGACGGTTTTGATTCCAAGGGAAGGACACCGATTTTTATCTATCCCGGTCAGACTTTCGGAACCGGGACTCATGAAAGCACCAAACTTATTATGGAGCTTATGGAAGACTATCTGTTTTCCGTTTGTTCTTTTCTTGATGTGGGAAGCGGAAGCGGGATACTTTCTATTTTAGCCAAAAAGCTCGGTGCCTCAAAAATTGTTGGCTGTGATATTCAGAAAGAAGCGAAAGATGAAATTGAGTTTAATTCCATTATTAACGGGGTTTCCGGAATAGATTTTGTTCTTGGAAGCGTTGATAATGTTGATGGAAGTTTTGATATTGTTACCGCTAATATAGAGAAGCATCTTCTATTTCCGATTCTTCCGAAAGTTATTGAAAAAGCAGAAAAAATTGTTCTTCTTTCCGGTATTCTTGAATCTCAGGAAAATGATTTGGAAAGGGAGTTGGTCGGTTGTAATGTTTCTATTAACAGTATGAAAAGGGAAAACGGATGGACAGCTTTTGCAATCGAAAAATAGAAGTAGATCTTCATATCCATACGATCTGTTCCGACGGAACAGATACGCCGGAAAAGGTAGTAGAGCTTGCAAAGGAAAGAGGATTAAGCCTTATCAGTATTACGGATCATGATACGGTTTCGGGAATAAAGTCTGCCGAAATTGTTGCCAAAAAATTAGGTATTGATTTTATTCCCGGGATTGAGGTTACGGCAGATACTTTTTCTTTTCCCAAAGGAGCCGAATTTCATATATTGGGTTATTCTATTGATGTTGAATCAGTTGCTTTAAAACAGCTTGTTGATTTTTTTTCCGGAACCAGAAAGGAGAGAAACAGACTTTTGATAAAAAAACTTGAGAAAGAAGGATTTAATATTTCTTATGATGATGTATCAAGCTGCTTTGGAGAGAATTTTGGAAAACCGAACATCGTTACCGTACTTGTTGAAAAAAAACTTGTTTCCGATAGAAAGGAAGCGTTTACTATTTTAAAAAGGTGTGAAGTCAAAAGAAAAAAATTGGATTATAGGGAGATTTTTCTTCTTATTAAAGAGGCCGGAGGTGTTCCGGTTGTTGCCCACCCGGTTACTTTGGGGATTTCAAGAAGTTCCTATTTTGAATTTTTTAAAAAGCTTAAAAGTAACGGACTTGAAGGAATTGAGGTTGTACATTCTCTTCATACTCCTTCTCATGTTCGCTATTTTCGTGAAATTGCTTCGGAACTTTCTCTTTTTACAACGGGAGGTAGTGATTATCACGGTTATAATAAGCCAGATATCTCTCTTGGTATGTTAAAGATAAAACTAAAAGATTTGAATTTTAGTATGTTTGCCGGGGTGTAAATTATGGTTATAGGTGTTATAGGTTCCGGGAGTTGGGGTTCGGCTCTTGCCGTTCATTTCGGAAAAAGTGGTTTTAAAGTTGTTCAATGGTGTAGGGAGAAAGAAGTTATTGAAGGGATAAACAGAGATAGAGAAAATCGGAAATATCTTTCCGGGATTCTTTATCCTGAGAGTGTAACAGTTGAGAATGATGAAAGAAGATTCTTTGATAAAGTGGAAGATGTGGTTTTTTCTGTAATTCCAACTCAGTTTGTCAGAGATTTCTGGCAAAATTGGAGAAACGAACTGAAAAGCAGACAGGTTATTTGTGCCAGTAAAGGGATAGAGATAGCATCGCTAAAACTTTTGTCTCAGGTTTATGAGGATGTTGTCGGCGGAGAGTATTTTGTTCTTTCAGGTCCTACGTTTGCCAGAGAAGTTGCTCTCGGAAAGCCTTCGGCTGCCGTATTGGCAGGTAAAGATAGAGATGAGGCTTTTAGGCTGGTTAATCTTTTAAGTGCAAAGATGTTTCGTCTTTACGCGTCAAGTGATGTTATAGGTGTTGAAACCGGGGGTGCAATGAAAAATGTTGTGGCGATTGCTACCGGCATATCTGACGGAATGGGATTGGGAAATAATGCCAGAGCGGCTCTTATAACGAGAGGTCTTCATGAGATAAAAAAACTCGGTATGAAATTTGGTGCTGTTGATAAAACCTTTTATGGTCTTTCAGGTATGGGAGATCTTATATTAACTTGCACAGGAGATTTGTCGAGGAACAGGCAGTTTGGGCTTTCTTTGGGAAAAGGGAGTGGAAAGGTGGATAAGAAATATGTTGTTGAAGGTGTTCATACTGCCAAAGCGGTTGTTGAACTTTCCCTAAAACTTGGTGTTGAGATGCCGATAGCAGAAGCTGTCTATTCCGTAGTTTATGATGAAAAAGAGATTGAAAAGGTTATGATAGAACTTCTTTCAAGGCCGGTGAAAGAGGAATGAATAAAAGGACTATAACTATAGGGACTGCAGGACATATAGATCATGGCAAAACTTCTCTTGTAAAAAGGTTAACGGGAATAGATACCGATAGGTTGAAAGAAGAAAAAGAGAGGGGTATGACTATAGAGCTTGGCTTTGCTCATATGGAGCTTGAGGACTGTTTAATAAGTATTGTTGATGTTCCCGGTCATGAGAAATTTATAAAAAACATGGTTGCCGGAGCTCATGGGATAGATGGTGTTCTTTTTGTAATAGCTGCGGATGAGGGAATTATGCCTCAGACACGAGAGCATCTTATCGTATGCGAGATGTTGGGGATATCTCGTGGAATTGTTATTCTTACCAAAGTGGATACTGTTGATGACGAGTGGCTTGAGCTTGTTGAAGAAGATTTAAAAGGGTATCTGGAAGGTTCCTTTCTTGAAAATGCGCCTATTGTAAAAGTTTCTTCAAAAACGGGAAAAGGTTTTGATGAACTTAAAAAAGAGCTGGTAGAGCTTCTAAAATCGGTTTCCGATAGAGATGAAAACTCATTTCCCCGATTACCTATTGATAGGGTTTTTTCCGTAAAGGGTTTCGGTACTGTCGTAACCGGAACTCTGACCGGTGGTAGTTTAAGGGTTGGAGATAGGCTAAGAGTGTATCCTTCTCTTAAAGTTGCGAAAGTAAAAAGTGTTCAAGTTGCTGGAAAAACGGTTCGGACTGCTTGTCCTGGTCAGAGGACAGCTTTGAATCTTGATATTTCCAAGGATTATGTTGAAAGGGGAAATATGCTTGCTCCCGAAGCTTTGCTAAAAGGTACGACATTGATAGATGTTGTCGTTAGATTTTCAGAAACTGCTCAGTCTTTTGAAAAGAGAAAAAGAATCCATTTTCACTATCTTACTCAGATGGTAGAAGGGGAAGTCGTTCTTATAGATAAAGAAATTGCAGGTGCCGGAGATTTGGTGAAAGCCCAGGTAATTCTTGACAAAGAAATTTTTCCTGTTTTCGGAGACCGATTTGTTTTAAGGAGTATATCTCCTTCATCGGTTATAGGAGGCGGGATAGTTCTTCATCCACTTGAGGAAAGACGTTTTCGAAAAAAATTCAAAAAAGAGTTTTCGGAAAAGATGGAGTTTATAAAACAAGGGAAAGTAGAGGCGTTGAAAGTTTTTGTAGAGGAGTTTGAACCTCTTCCGATAGATGCTCTTCCTCAGCTTTTGAATTTTTCTCTTTCCGGAGTTTCGGATTTTGTTTCCAGGATAGAAAAAGAGTCCGATATTATAAAAGTCGGGTTGTATCTTTACACGGCAGGAAAAGTAAAGAATGTTTTTGACGAAGCTTTAAAGGCGGTTTCTCTCTATCATGAAAGGTTTCCCGTGAAAAAAGGAATGAATAGGGAAACTCTCAAAAGTCTTCTCTCTGTTGACGATGCTCTTTTTGAAAATGTGATTTTAGATTGCCCTCAGTTTGAAATAGATTCGGAATTTGTTAGAAAGAAGGGCTTTGTTCCTTTTCTTGATAAACGGTTTGAAAATTTCAAGGAAAAGATAGATGAGATTTTGCTGAAAAGCGGATTTGCTCCTCCTGCCGTTGAGAAGCTAAGAGAGAAAATAGGTATTTCGAAAGAAGAGTTTTATGCACTTTTGGAGTTTTTGAAAGATAACGGTTATAGGATGGCAGGAGAATTTCTTCTTTATCCTGATATATTTCTCAAAATTAAAGGGAAGGTTTTGAATTTTCTTAAAGATGGTGGTGTGATGTCAGTAACTGAATTCAAAGAGCTTTTCTCTCTTTCTCGGAAGTATGCTATTCCATTTCTTGAACTTCTTGACCGTGAGGGGATAACGGAGAGGAAAGAGAGTGGAATTAGAAAAATTAAATCCCGACATTCTTAAAAACGGTTGCAAATTGGAAATAGGGGTAATATAATCCGTTTAGCAAAAACACCCAAAAAAAGGAGGCGATGCTTAATGGCAACAATTTATGTCCGCGACGGAGAGCCATTTGAGAAGGCGCTAAAAAGGTTTAAAAAATTATGTGAAAAGGAAGGTATTCTCACTGAAATTAAAAGGAGAGAGTACTATGAGAAGCCAAGTGAGAAGAGAAAAAGGAAAGCTATGGCAGCGAGGAAGCGTCTTATCAAGGCTCTCAAAAAGCGCGGTCTTTTGCCACCAAGAGGTAGAAAGAAGAATTAACTTGATATGAAGAGGCTTACTATGAGCATTAAAGAACAGTTAAAAAGCGATATGAAAGATGCTATGAGAGCTAAGGATAAAATAAAACTTAGCACTATAAGAATGATAATGTCTCTTGTTAAAAATGCGGAGATAGAAAAGCGTGGTGAGCTTACCGATGAGGAGGTTGTTTCTCTTCTCCAAAAATATGCAAAGCAACGCAGAGAGTCTATAGAGATGTATGAAAAGGGCGGAAGACAAGACCTTGTGGATAAAGAAAAGTCGGAACTTCTTATAGTTGAATCTTATCTTCCTGAACAACTTGATGAAAATGAGATTAAAAATATAGTAAAATCTGTAATAGCGGAAGTTGGTGCATCTTCTGTTAGAGATATGGGCAAAGTTATGCAGGCTGTTATGCCAAAACTTAAAGGAAGGGCTGACGGTTCTATTGTGAATAGGGTTGTGAGAGAACTTCTTTCCGGAGAATGAAATATTATGGCTTATAATTGGGGCGCTCACACTCCTTTGGTGTATTGGAGGGGGTATTTATACTAATGTTCAAAGGAGTGTGGCGTCACCTTGGATTTGATACGGTTTTAGAAGAAACTTCAAAGATAGCAAAAAGCGAGTCAGGTGAGAAAGCTGTTCTTTCCATTCAACCTTTAGTTGATAGTAAAGAGATTTTTGAGAATGTACTTTTGACTTTTGATTTTTCAAGGCTTCTTTCCGAGAGATTTTTTCCCCTTGAGTCGTTTCCAAATATAACCGCAATTCTTGAAAAAGCGAAAGTTGACGGGACGGTATTTTCCGTTCGTGAAATTTTAGATATTAGGACTGTTGCCGTTCAGTCGAAAATTGTAAAAAAATTTTTAAATGAAATTAAAGATAGATTTCCAAGAATTTCCGCTTTTTCCTCTTCTCTTTCTTCTTTTATGGAATTGAGAGAGCTTGTGGATTCTTCTGTTGATGAGGCAGGAGAGATTCTCGATACTGCTTCACCTAATCTTAAACTTATAAGAAGACAGAAGTTTACCATTGCCGATAAGATAAAGAAGCGTCTCGAATCACTTGTTAGAAGGAACGAGGATATATGCCCGGAACAGATAATTACTTTGAGAAACGGAAGATATGTTGTCTTGGCAAGAGCAGGTTACAAAAAAAGATTTCAGGGAATTGTTCATGATAAGTCTTCTACGGGACAGATGGTTTATGTGGAGCCGGCTTTTGTTGTTGAAGAGAACAACAGGTTAAGAGACTTTGAGATAGAAGAGCAGAAAGAGATAAAAAGAATTCTCTCGGAAATAAGTCGAAAAATAAGAGAGAATCGTTTCAGGCTTTCCGTTGCTTTCGAAACACTTACAGAGCTTGATAAAAGATATGCGATGGGATACATGAGTTATAAGTTGGGAGGTGTTCTGCCGGATATTTCCTCCTATGTCGATATCAAGGATGCGAGACATCCTCTTCTTCTGTTGTCGGGGAAAAAAGTTGTTCCGGTCGATGTTAGACTGGACAAGGGTTTGGTTATTACAGGTCCGAATACAGGTGGAAAAACAGTTATTCTTAAAACTTTGGGTATCTTTGTTTTAATGTTTCAGAGCGGATTTCTTATACCTGCTACCGAAGGGAGCAAGATTCGACTATTCAAAAACGTTATGGCGGATATAGGAGATGAACAAAGTATCGAGCAAAGTTTGAGTACTTTCAGTGCTCATGTGAAAAACATTTCAGAGATTCTCTCAAAGGCTGATAAAGATACTCTTATACTTCTTGATGAACTTGGTGCCGGTACGGATCCTGTTGAAGGTGCAAGTTTGGGAGTTGCAATTCTGGAGTATCTGAAAGAGAAAGAAGCCGTTGCCGTTGTTACTACTCATTTTACGCCCATAAAACTTTATGCCTATAAAGAGCCTTTTTACGATGTTGCTTCCGTTCTTTTTGATGAAAAGAGCTTTAAGCCTCTCTACAGACTTGCTTACGGTATTATAGGAAGGAGTTATGCTTTTGTTATAGCGAAGCGTTACGGCATGCCGGATAAAGTGATAGAAAAAGCGAAAAAGCTATTATCAACAGAGGATAAAATTGCCGCTGATATTGTTGCATCTCTTGAAGACGAGTATAAATCCCTTCAGGATGAGAAGATTTCTGTTGAAAAATTAAAGGAGCAGCTGGAAAGAGAGAAAGAACTTATTAACAAAGAAATTAAAAGGCTGAGAGAGAAAGGAGTGGAAGAAATTCACTCCTATATAGCTGACTTTCGGGAAAAGAGTGAAAAACTTCTTTCCGATATTCATGATGAAAAGTTGAGGAACAGAGTAAGAGAGCTTGTGCATGAAGCCCGACAAAAGGTTGAAAATATTGAGAAAAGGCAGACTGTATCCGTTAGAGAGTTGATTAAACCCGGGATGGTTGTAAGGCTCAAAGGAAGCGGTAGAAAAGGAACCGTGCTTGAGGTAGATAAGGAAAGAGGATGTACAAAAATAGGAATAGGTTCTTTGAAAATTGATGTGAAATTTTCTCAGATAGAATCGGTTGAGGCATTACCGGAAAAGATAGAGTCTTCTCTAAACGTAAATGTAAATGCGAAGATACCGGATAGGTTTTTTTCAGAGCTGAAACTTCTTGGTATGAGGGGAGACGAAGCCCTTGATGCTGTCGAAAAATATCTTGATGATGCGAGGCTTACAGGCTTTACTAGGGTTAAGATAGTTCACGGTCACGGAACAGGAATATTGAAAAGGCTTATAAGAGCTTATCTTAAAGAGTCCCCTTATGTAAAATCTTTTCGCCCTGGAAAGATAGAAGAAGGTGGGGACGGAGTAACTATCGTTGAGTTAAAATGATGTTGTTTTTATCCCGAGCAATTTTCTTTCAGCCATTTCAGGTAGTCGTTACTTCCATTTTCAATTGGTATTGAGATAATTTCAGGTGTTTCGTAAGAATGAATTGTTTTTAAGGTTTTTTCCACTTTCTCAAAAAGAGTTTCTTTTGTTTTGATGAAAAGGAGCTGTTCCTCGCTTTTTTCCATAGCGCCTTCCCAGCTATACACGCTTTTTATTGAAGGTATAATCTGAACACATGCTGCCAGTTTTTTCGATACAAGAATTTCAGCTATTTTCTCTGCTTCTTCTTCTGTCTCAGTTGTTGTTATCACTATTATAAATTTCTCCATTTTTCCCCCTATGTTCAAAGTAAGTTGTCGTAGGCTATTATTGTATAATCTTTCTGGGGGGTTGATAATGGTTGCTGAAATTAAAAGTTATACAGTTATAGGGGTTAATGCTGTTGAGGTAACCGTTCAGGTTGATGCAGGAAGGGGACTTCCGTCAGTTGCCATTGTCGGACTTCCCGATTCCGCTGTAAAGGAAAGTAAAGAGAGGGTCAGGTCTGCCGTTGTTAATTCAGGTTATCCATTTCCTACAAAAAAGATAGTTATAAACCTTGCTCCTGCTGATCTTCGTAAAGAGGGAACAATATACGACCTTCCTATTTCCGTTGGAATTCTGTTTTCGCAGAATATTGTTTCTGAAGCAAAACTTAAAGATTATCTTGTAGCCGGTGAGCTTGGTTTAAACGGAGAGGTTCGCAGGGTGAAAGGGGCTCTCGCTTTTGCAATTCTTGCGAAGGAAAAAGGTTATAAAGGGGTTATTCTTCCTTTTAAAAATGCGGAAGAAGCTTCACTTATAAGTGGTATTGAAATTATTCCAGTTAAGTCACTTGTGGATGTTGTTGCATTTCTAAATGGAGATTGTGTTATAGAACCTTTTAAAGAAAATCGTAAAAGCGGGAATTTTCAATTTGATGTTGATATGGCTGATGTTTCAGGGCAGTTTCATGCAAAAAGGGCTGTTGAGATAGCTGTTGCCGGTGGACATAACCTTTTGTTTTTCGGGCCGCCAGGTTCAGGAAAAACAATGATAACCCGGCGGATTCCTACCATACTTCCTGAAATGACAGAAAGAGAGATAATTGAAACAACTAAAATTTACAGTGCAGCAGGCTTGCTGTCTGGAGGAGTTGTAAATAAAAGGCCTTTTAGGTCCCCTCATCACCTTGTTTCCGATGTTGCAATGGTTGGCGGAGGCAGTAACTTGAAGCCCGGGGAGGTAAGCCTCGCTCATAACGGTGTTCTTTTTCTTGATGAATTCCCGGAGTTTAAAAGGTCTGTGATAGAGGCTTTAAGGCAGCCTATTGAGGATGGAATGGTGACAGTTTCAAGAATTTCAGGAACTGTTGCTTTTCCATCAAGGTTTATTCTTGTTGCTGCGATGAATCCCTGTCCCTGCGGATTTTACGGCTTTGAAGATAATGTTCATCAATGTAGTTGTTCTCCATTTCAGGTAAAAAGATATCTTTCAAAAGTTTCGGGTCCCATTCTTGACAGGATAGATATTCATGTTTCTCTTCCTGCCGTTAAGGTTGAAGAGCTTTCAAAAGGAGAGAAGGGAGAGCCGTCGGCTTCAATTAGAGTAAGGGTTGAGAAAGCTCACTCAATTCAAAAGGAAAGATTTAAAAACCTTCCTATCTCTTTTAACTCACATATGGGAAACAGAGAGATTCGTAGTTTTTGTGTTATGACTTTAGAAGCGGAAGGTATTTTAAACAGGGCAGTTTCAACATTTAGACTCTCTGCAAGGGGCTATAATAGGATAGTGAAAATAGCAAAAACTATTGCAGACCTTGAAGGTGAGGACAATATTAAACCTCATCATGTAGCTGAAGCTGTGAGCTTTCGAGAGATTGTAAAGGTTAATTGATCTGAGAAATAAGCTGGACGACCTCCAAACAGCATAATATAGACGAAGATATTTGGCAAAGTGTAGAAAGATTATCCTATTTCTCGCTTCCAAGAAATAATCCTTTTGTCAGATATCTTTGTAAAAACAGGAAAACCGCTAAAGCTGGGAGAAGAGATATTACCGCTCCTGCCATTACTATTCCCCAGTTTGTTGCATCTTGACCTGTAATCATCATTCTTAATCCTATCTGTATCATCTGTTTTGAGTTTTCCCTTATTATTACAAGTGGCCACAGGTACTGGTTCCACACATAAACAAACTCTATAACTGTTAGGGCTGCTATTACATTGGTTGACATCGGGAAGAGAATTTTCATGGCAAATTGGATGGGTCCTGCTCCTTCAATCTTTGCTGCGTCAACAATTGCAGGTGATATCTGGAGAAAATGTTGACGGAAGAGAAAAGTTCCGGTTGCTGATGCAAGAAATGGGACAATAAGGGCAAAGTATGAGTTTGACCAGCCAAATTTTGTAACAAGGTCAAAAAGTGCCACAATCATTATTTCTGTTGGCATCATAAGGGTGAGAAGGATAAAAATGAAAAGGAATCTTTTAAGCGGAATGTCAAAACAGACAAGAACAGTGGCTGCAAGGAAAGAGATTGCGATTTTTCCTACTGTTACAGCAACGGCAATAAAAAAGGTGTTAAGTATATATCTGCCTAAATGGTACATGTTCCATGCGGTTTTATAGTTTTCTATCAGTGCTTTTCCTATCGTGAATTTTGGAGGATAGGAAAATATTTCAGCAGGGGTTTGTGTTGAGAAAATAAATGCGGTAATTACAGGCATTGCTATTATAAATACACTTATGGTAAGGAGGATGTAAACGGATATTTTCAAAATGTTACTTCTCATAATGTACCATTCTCCTTGAAACTCTTAATTGGATAAGAGTAAGAATTACAACACATATAAATAGGATTACCGACTCTGCTGCTGCCAGTCCGGTTTTAAAGTATTCAAAACCGTCCCGATAGATACTGTAGATTATCACTGTTGTGCTATCTGCAGGTCCTCCTTTGGTTATTAGGTCAATAAAAGTAAAGCTTTCAAAAAATGCTGCTATGGTGTTTGTTACCACAAGAAACAGGGTTATCGGTGAAAGCATCGGCAGTGTTACTTTGAAAAATGTTTGAAATATAGATGCTCCTTCCACTTTTGCAGCTTCAATAATATCTTTTGGTATATTTTGAAGGGCTGCAAGATAAAACACAACGTTATATCCGACCATTTTCCACACAAAAGCTGTTATGACCACGCCCATAGCAAGATAGCTTTTTGATAGCCACGGCAGTGCTATATTGGCTACATGTTTGAGAATGTAATTTACCATTCCCGACTGCTCATTAAAAAGAAACAGAAATATTACACCTGCAACAGCTGGCGGTAGAGCGTAGGGCCATATCAGTAAAAGGCGAAAGACAGTTTTGCCCTTTATTTTCTGGTTTGCAAGAACTGCAAGAAAAAGTCCTATTACTAAGCTGATTACTACGCTTAAAACTACAAAAATTGCTGTGTTTAAAAAAATCTTACGGTATTCCGGAGAGGAAAATATGTACCTGTAATTTTCAAGTCCGACAAACTGTTTTGAAAGTCCCAAAAAAGCAACACGGTATAAAGACATCTTAAATGTCTGGAAAGTGGGATAGTAAAGGAAAATGATAAGTATGACTAATGTTGGAAGGATAAACATTAAAGCTGTAAGCTTACTTTTATATAAACTGTGCCTTTCCATCTTTTCTCCGAAAAAGAGGGGGATTTCCCCCTCAAAGTGCTTATCTAACACTCATGTTGTATCTTTTAAGAGCCTGGTCAGCTTTTCTATCAGCTTCTTTAAGTACTGCTTTTATCGGTTTTCCGGCAAGAATTTCCTGAACAGCGTTTTCAATGATTGTTCTTATTTCAGGGAAGTTTCCTATTAAAGCTCCCTGTGTTGCTCTGTTTGGAATTGTTTGGAGTAGCTGGTCAAAAGCAGCTCTATATGCTGGGTGTTTATCAAACCATCTTTCAAACTTAAGAACCTTAACGGCACTCTCTCTTACAGGAAAGTAACCTGTTCCTTTGTGCCAGCGGACTTCGTTTTCTGTATTTGTAAACCAGAGTAGAAACTCTTTGGCTGCTTCAAGTTCTTTTTTCGGATGTCCTTTTGTAACCCATAGGCTTGCTCCGCCAACAACAACCCCGTTTCTTTTTATACCGTCAGGTACCGGAAGGAATCCTGTACCGAGTTTAAACCCGTGTTCGTAAGCTGCATTCTCAAGAATTGTTACATCAGAAGTTGATGTTATAAGCATTGCTGCCTGCTGTGATACAAAGAGGTTGTTTGCTCCGTCCCAGTCTTCAGGTTTTCCTGAATAGGCGTAATAACCTTTGTCGTAAAGGTCTTTCCACCATTTCATGATTCTGTACATCGGTTTTGAATTGATGTAAATGTTTGTAGCTCTTGCCTTTCTTCCATTTTCATTATTGGCAAGTAGAGCTCCCTGCTCTGCTATCCACTGTTCAACAAACCATGAGTGGAGAGGCCATGTTATGCAGTAGCGAACACCTGCTTTTTTCAGTTTTACACAGGCATCAACGATTTCGTCAAACGTTTTTGGGGGATTTTCAGGGTCAAGTCCCGCTTTTTTAAAGAGACTTTTGTTGTAATAAAGTATCGGGTTTGAAGAGTTGAAAGGAACAGAGTTGAAATTTCCTTTTATTCTGTAGTAGTTAGCAACAGGTTTTATAAAGTCGTTTAAAAGTGCGTAGTTTCCGGGTTTTACAAGATTCTGGAAAGGCATAAATATTCCAGAATCAAGAGCAAGCTGACTTCCAACTTCAAAAATCTGAACGATATGAGGTGCGTTGCCCTGCTTGTATGCAAGGATTGCAGAGTTCAGTGTGTCTCTGTAGCTTCCCTTATACTGGGCTTTTACCTCAATATTCGGGTGGGTGTAGTTGAAATCCTGAACCATCCTGTCAATGAATGCTGCTCTTGACCCACCCATTGCGTGCCAGAATGTGATGTGAATCTTTTCCTGTGCCAGTGCCGATGAAAAAGCTGTCAGCACTGCCATAAGTGCCATCAGAATTTTTTTCATCTTTTTCCCTCCCCTTAAAGTTTTCTGCCTTCTCTATTGAAAAAGAGCAGTTGTTCTCTATTACAGTAAAGAGAAATCTTTTCACCTATGGTGTGTTTCCCTTCAATGGATTTAACATTTATCAGGGTTTCATTTACTTTTACAGAATAGATGGTTTCACTTCCGTGATATTCGCAGAAAACGATTTCTCCATCACCTATCTTTATTTCTCTTCTTTCAAAAGAGATGGATTCAGGTCTTACTCCTGCTTTTTCGGCATTTTCAGGTAGCTTTATGTTGGAGTTTTTTATAAGGTTGATGTTGAATATGTTCATCGGTGGAGTTCCTATAAATTCTGCTACATAGATGGTTTTTGGGTTTTCGTAGATGGTTTTAGGGTCGGCATGCTGTTCTATTTTTCCGTTATTTATAAGAATAATCTCATCGGCCATACTCATCGCTTCAATCTGGTCGTGGGTTACATAGATCACTGTTAAATTGAGTTTTTCCTGAAGAGATTTAAGCTCTTTTCTCATAGAACTTCTGAGTTTTGCATCAAGGTTTGAAAGAGGTTCGTCCATAAGGCATATAAGCCTTTCAGATATTATCGCTCTTGCAAGGGCAACTCTTTGACGTTGTCCCCCTGAAAGTTCTGATGGTTTTCTACCAAGGAGATTATCTATTTTGAGCATCTTTGTAACTGTAGATAATTTTTTTTCAATCTCTTCTTTTTTAACTTTTCTAATTTTAAGTCCAAATACTATGTTTTCCCTTACATTCATATGGGGAAAAAGGGCGTAGGATTGAAAAACCATTGAGATATTTCTTTTTGATGCTTCTTCCTGTGTTACATCTTTCCCGTTTATGAAAATCTTTCCACCAGTGGGAAAATCAAGCCCTGCAATCAATCTTAAAAGGGTTGTTTTCCCCGAACCGGATGCTCCAAGAATTACAGTAAAAGTTCCTTTTCTTATTGAAAAATTGATTTTTTCAAGAACTTTATTTTTACCGAAGCTTTTATTTACATTTTTAAGAGTTATCATTGCTTCTGCCATTTTTGTATCCCCTGTATTGCTAAAGGAAAGATACCAGTAGTTCTGTTAGTTTTTTGTTAAGTTTTTCGGGGTTACTTATTCTTGACGAATATCACTTGCAAGTCTTTCTCAAAAAGATATAATTAACAGTGTAAAGAATACCCCCCAAACTTTTGAAGGAGGAAAGGGATGAAAAAGTTATTATTATCTGTAACTGCCATGCTGGCTATCTCTGCATCAGCAAAGGCGGGAGTATGGGAAACAACATGTTCAAACTGTCACGGAAGGGTTGCACCTTCAAAAACACAGATTCTTGAAAAATTTGCAACACCTGAAGACCTTGTGAAAAGGGCAAGAGAGCTTGTGAGTACCGGTGTTATGCCGAAAGGACTTCAGTTTGGGCTTGCGGCTAAAGAGCTTTATGGAAGAATGCCAAAAATGAAAGGTGTTCACATGCCACCTAAAACCGATAAATACACAAGGTTCTTTGAAGTTCTTCCCTCTACACCGCCAATTCCGGCTGACAATCCTATGACCGTTGCCAAGGTTAAGCTTGGAAAGATGCTCTATTTTGACCCAAGGCTTTCAAGGAGCAACCTTATCTCATGTAACACGTGCCACAACCTTTCAATAGGTGGTGATGACAACCAGAAAACCTCCATTGGTGACAAGTGGCAGAAAGGTCCAAGAAATGCTCCTACAGTGTTTAATTCTGCTTTCTTAAAAGTTCAGTTTTGGGATGGAAGGGCCGCTACACTTGAGGAACAGGCGAAAGGTCCTCTTACAGCTCATGTTGAGATGAATGCTACTCCTGAAATGGTTGTGAAAAAATTAAAAGCTATCCCTGCATACAGAGAGATGTTTAAGAAGGCTTTCCCCGGAGAAGTTAATCCGATAACTTTTGACAACGTTGCGAAAGCTATAGCTGTTTATGAAATGACTTTGATAACACCAAACTCTCCGTTTGACAGATATCTTTCGGGAGACAATAAAGCTTTAACAAGGGTGCAGGTTGAAGGAATGAAGTTGTTTGTTGATAAAGGTTGTGTGTCTTGCCATAGGGGATCAATCCTTTCTGATGGATTATTTCATAAATTTAAAACAAACGATGATAAGGGAAGATATAAAGTTACCAAAAATAAAGCTGATATGTATAAGTTCAGAACTGCTCAGCTTAGAATGATTTCTCAAACAGCGCCTTATTTTCACGATGGGTCTGTCAAAACTCTCGAAGCAGCTATTGACGTAATGGCCAAGAAGATGCTTAACGTTAAGCTTACAAAAAGTGAAACTTACAGAATCAGGAAATTCCTTGATTCCCTTACCGGACAAGTTCCGATGGAAGCGGTTGTTCTTCCTGTTCTTGATGATTCAAGTAGATAAATTATCAACTTGGACTTTTAAAAGCATGGGGAGCCACGTGCTCCCCTTTTCTTTTTCTGGTAAAATTACTCTGGTGTGAATTTTCGTTCACTAGGAGAAGTTTTTATGAGAAGATGGATGCTTGTTTTTGTTGGTTTTCTTTTTCTTTTTTCCTGTCAGTATTTTGAGAAAGAGGAAAAAACGATTTATGTAAGCGGAAGGATTGAGAGTGAAGAGATAGATATAGGGACTAAACTGCCCGGAAGGCTAAAAGAGATTCTCGTTAATGAAGGAGATAGCGTCAAAGAAGGTCAGATTATTGCTGTTTTTGAAGCTAAAGATGTTGATGCAAAGCTTAAACAGGCAGAGACCGGCATAAAAGTTGCAAGGTCAGTTGCTTTTGCAAAGGAGAAGGAGATTGCTATCTATTCTGCAAAAGTGAAAGCCTTTGAGAACAGAAAGGAAGCTTTTAAAAAAGATATAGATGAACAGATAAAAATAGCTAAGAAGAAAAAAGTACTTGCTGAAAATGACGTTGTTCTTGCAAAGAAAGCTTATGATAAAGCAAAATCTGTTTTTGAAAAAGCGAAGTCTGACTTTGAAAGGTTTAAAGTTTTATATGAAAAGAAAATTATTTCCCGGGCAGATTTTGATAAAGTGAAAACCGCTTTTGAAGTGGCAAGAGCTGACCTTGAAAGTGCAAAGGAAAATCTCAAAAAGGCTGAAACGGCGGTAAAGATTGCTGAATCCGGAGTTAAGATTGCTTTAAGCAAAGGGAAAGAGATTGATGCTCTGAACAATGAGATAGACTCTCTTAAAGGGATTGTTGAAGCAAAAAAGAGAGAATACCAATCATTTCTTGAAAGGGTAAAGCAGGCTGAAGCGGTTTATGATGAGGTAAAAGCAAACCTTGAGGAGACAGTTATTAAATCTCCTGTTGATGGTGTTGTTACGGTTAAATATGTTAATGTGGGAGAGGTTGTTCCTGCAGGTTTTAGAATAGTTTCTGTTGTTAATTTGAATAATGTTTATCTTAAAGGTTATATTCCGGAGAAAAAGATAGGTCTTATAATGATAGGACAACCTGCCTATGTGGCTGTTGATGCCTATCCCGATAGAAAATTTTCTGCCCATGTGAGTTATATCTCTCAAAAGGCAGAGTTTACACCGAAAGAGGTGCAGACAAAAGAGGAAAGGGTAAAAGAGGTTTTTGCTGTAAAGCTTCAAATTAAAGAAAATTCCGATGGAATTTTAAAACCGGGAATGCCGGCAGATGGGTATATAGAGCTTTCAAAATGAAAGTTGTTTCAGTAGAAAACCTTAAAAAAACTTACAATCGGGGTAAAGTGGTTGCAGTTGATGGTATCTCTTTTTCTGTTGATAGAGAGGAGATATACATTTTTGTAGGTCCCGATGGTGCCGGGAAATCTTCAACGTTAAAAGTTGTGGCAGGCGTTTTGTGCTATGATGATGGAAAGGTTAAGCTTTTTGGTCAGGATATAAGAAGCGATAGGGTTGTTGAAAAACTGAAGGATAAAATAGCTTTTATGCCTCAGGGACTTGGTTTAAACCTTTACCACACCCTTTCCATTGAGGAAAATATCAACTTTTTTGCTGACCTTCATGATGTTCCTTATGATGTTAGAGAAAGGAGAAAAAAGCTCCTTCTTGAAGCAACAGGGCTTTTGCCCTTTAAAGACAGAGATGCCGGTAAACTTTCCGGTGGTATGATGCAAAAGCTGGGTATCTGCTGCAGTTTAATCCACACACCTGAACTTATAATTCTTGATGAGCCAACTACGGGCGTTGACCCTGTTTCAAGGCGGGAGTTGTGGAAGCTGATATACAGGTTTGTCAAAGAGGAGGGAATTACAGCCCTTATTTCTACCTCTTACCTTGATGAGGCTGAAAGAAGTACTACTCTTTCAATAATGAAATCCGGAAAACTTATCGTTACGTCGTCGCCAGAATTTCTCCTTGAAAAAAAGATAGATGTTTACGAGGCTGAAGGTGAAGATGTTGAGAAGGCTTACGATATTGCGTGGGGATGTTTTAAAATTCCAAGACTTAAAGGAAAGGTTTTAAGATTTGTTGCTGATGATATTTCTCCTGTTAGCAATCTTTCTCTTTCTGTAAAAAAAGTTGAACCTTCTGTTGAAGATGTTTTTCTTTTAAATACAGGGCTAAAGAGAGTAAAACTTGAGCCTTTCTTTAAGATTAGCTTCGATATTCCTGATGAAGCGATAGTTGCTAAAAATGTTGTGAAAAATTTTGGCAATTTTACAGCTGTTGATAATGTTTCTTTTACTGTGAAAAAGGGAGAGATATTTGGGCTTCTTGGTCCAAACGGTGCAGGAAAAACAACTCTGATAAAGATGATGACAGGGCTTTACAATCCGACTTCTGGCGAATGTTTTATAGCAGGTTTTAAAGGTGAAAAGATAAAGCAGGTTATAGGTTATATGTCTCAGAAATTTTCCCTTTATTCAGATTTAACTGTTTATGAGAACATGGTTTTATGGGGTAAGATATACAACGTTCACGGTGCCATTTTAAAAAGTAGAATAAAGGAAGCTTTAAGAATGGTTGACCTTGAGAAGTACAGAAACTCAGTAGTTGAATCTCTTCCCCTTGGAATAAAACAGCGGCTTGCATTGATGTGTGCTGTTATTCACGGTCCCGCTGTTCTTTTTCTTGATGAGCCGACATCTGGTGTTGATCCTGCAGAAAGAGACGCTTTCTGGCAGATAATCAGATTTCTTGCAAGAGAGATAAGTGTAACGGTTATAGTAACAACCCACTATATGGATGAAGCGGAATATTGCGACAGAATTTTGCTTATGAATAGGGGAAGAACGATAGCTTTTGGTACTCCTTCATCTCTTAAATCGGAAACGTTAAAAAAGATAGGCATGATATATGAGGTGAAAACCGAAAATCCGTTTAGTGATGTTGATAAGCTAACCAAAAAAGGGTTTAATGCCGTGCTTTACGGTAGAAAGATACGAATCTACTCGAAGGGTATATTGTCACCTTCGGAGATAGAAAAGATTGGCGTTAAAGTTTTTTCTTTTAAAGAAGGTGACGTGTCAATGGAAGATGTTTTTGTTTTTGCGGTGGGGAGCGATGAATTTTAAAAAGGTTAAAACAATAGTGATTAAAGAGTTTAAAGAGATGCTAAAAGATAAAATAGGTGCACTTGTTATATTTCTTGTTCCCATCTCTACAATGCTTATTTTTGGTTACGGTATGAGGCTTGATGTTGATAAGATTCCTTTTGTTATTGTTGACAGAGATCATTCCACTTTAAGTAGAGAGCTTGTTTATAAACTTTCTGCTACAAAGGAGTATTTTAAATTTGTCGGGGAGGTTCCTTCTGAAAAAGTGATAGATAGGATGATTTTGAAGGATAAAGCCCGATTTGGTGTTGTTATTCCTGAAAATTTTGAAAGAGATATAAAGAGCGGAAAAAACAGAAAAATACTTGTTTTGATTGACGGAACATTTCCCTATAGGGGAGAGATGGCAAAAAGCTATGTGGTGGCTGTTGTTAATCAGCTTAACCTTGAAAGGCTTGAAAAGTTTCATAAAGGTAGTGTTCCTGTTGAGCTTAAAACAAGATACTGGTTTAATGAGAGTTTGAAACAGGAATATTTGATGGCGGCAGGAACTATGGCAGTTGTTCTTTTTATGTCACCGGCTATTGTTGCTTCTCTACTGATTGCAAAAGAGAGGGAAAGAGGGTCTATATACAACATCTATACCTCATCAATTACAGCTATGGACTATCTTTCAGGAAAGCTTCTTTACACATTTTTTATCTCATGTATCAACTTTTTGATAATTTTCTTTCTTGCTCTTTATCTTTTTAAGGTCCCTTTTAAAGGAGATCTTGCCGTTTTTGTATTTTCATCGTTTCTCTTTATACTTGTCTCTGCTGCGTTTGGACTTTTTCTTTCAACATTTCTTAAAACGCAGGTTTCAGCTTTTGTTGGTTCTATAATTCTTACAATTGTTCCTTCGATTCTTTATTCAGGATATATGACTCCCATAAGTGCAATGAACAGGAGTGGGCTTTTAATGGCTCATATGATTCCAACATTTTATTATATGAAGATTTTGAAAGGGTGCTTTTTTAAAAATACAGGTTTTGTTGTTCTTTTACCATACATTAGTGCTCTTACAGGGTTCTTTTTACTGTTTTTCGGACTTAATGTGAAATTTTTTAAAAAGAGAGAAAAATGAGAGATTTTTTTGAGCGGTTTAAAATTCTTGTGTGGAAAGAGCTTATTCAATTTGTAAGAAGTAAGGGTTTGCTTATTTTTGCGATTTATGCGTTTACCCTTGATATATATTTTGCTGCTACAGGTATATCTTTGACTCTTAAAAACGCGAAGTTTTATGTTCAGGATATGGATATGACCTCCGTTTCAAGAGAGTATGCCTATAAGTTTCAAAAGCCCTATTTCAATTTTCAGGGGTATATACTTGATGATAAACAGATAGAGAAGCTACTCATTGATGATAAAGCAATAGCGGTTCTTCGTATTCCCGACGGTTTTGAGAGAGACTTTAAGCATGGAGAGGGTGAATTAGGAATGATAATTAACGGGGCGGAGATAGTTTCCAGTTATCTATTTTCAGCCTACGCCGCACAGATAACCTATAACTTTATAATGGAGCATTTTCCGATAAAGGGGATAGGGTTGATAGAGCCCGAGAGGAGGCTCTATTTTAATCAAAATGCTTCAAGTAAAGATTTTATGGGAATTTCAGAACTTTTGACAATAGTAACTCTTTTTCTTCTTATTCTTCCTTCCTCTGCTATAATACGGGAGAAGGAGAGGGGGAATATTGAGATGCTTGTTGTTTCTCCTGTTCGCAACTATACCTTTATGCTTGCAAAGGTTGTTTCCATGTCTATTGTGATACTTCTGTGTACCGTTTTTTCAATTTTATTTATCTTAAAAGGAGTTTTAGGTATTCATGTCAAGGGGAATCTCCTTGAATTTTCCTTTTTTACATTAATATTTGTTTTTGCTGCATCAGGGCTTTCTATGTTTATTGCCGCCATTTCGAAAAATATGCTTCAAGTTTCTCAGCTTTCTATTCTTGTACTTGTTCCGATTCTATACCTTTCTGGTTCCTGGACACCGATAGAGGCGATGCCGAAACTTTTACAGTATCTCTCCTATCTTTCCCCTTTGAAATACTACATAGATGGGGCTTTCGGGATTTTAATAAAGGGACTTTCTTTGAAATATATATGGAAAGATTTTTTAGGCCTTCTGGTTCTCGGTTTTGCCGTATTTTCAGCGGGTAGTTATTTTCTCTCCCGTCGGGTATAACGACTTCTTTTTGATTTCTTTCCCCTATTTAATTATAAGATACTGTATGATATTTGTGTGGAGGTAGATACTTCTATATGGCTTATAATAGAGCTATTAGAGTAACGTGGAAAAGTTAGAGTTATGATAGAATGGAGTTTGTGCAGTTTTGCCAACACTCCTGGTTTATCATTTAAAAAATAGCCGGGAATTCTATTTCTCATAGCTAATTCGGAGGGAGAGATGAGTATTGATGATATTCTTGATTTGACACCTGATAAGATTCTCCTTATAGAAGACCATGAAGAAAGGTTGCAGGCAATTATGTTGATTCTTCTTATTAAAGCTTCTACGATAGAGAGAAATATATATGAGATTGAAAAGCTTGAGAAAGTTTTTTTAGAAACCATAGATGAGATAGATGATAACAAAGTAAAAGTAGAATCTATAAGAGGGTTTGCTTCCCTTGAGGGTGCCGATATTGATAGACTTACAACTATTTTTTTAAAATCGGCAAGAAAAATAGAAGATCCTGTGGTGAGAGCATATGAGCTTTTTTGGTTTTTAAGAGATGCTCATAACGTTGCTCCTTGGCCTATTATTGCAGAGATAAAAAAGATACTGAAAGAGATAAATGACGTGGAAATTAAAAAAGAGTATGTTGAATTTGTAAATCAAGTAATAAGAAGTAAATTTAAGAGGTGAATTTTCGAGTTTTCTGTTAGAGTTTTAACCGTTTCCCCGGATTTATTCTCCCTATAATTTATCGCGGCTTTTCTCGTATGGTTACTATATCTGTCTTATCTCCAGGACTGTTTGGAAAGCAGATAAGAATCGGCGAAATTCTTCGTGTTACGTTTTTAAAACGATAAGAGCGAAATTTTGACGTTGTTTTACAGCCAAATAATCCCAATAGCACCAAAGATAAAATTACAAGTTTTTCAAAGTCTCTCTATTCATCTTGAAAAAAATTTACATTTTTTTTACAATTACAGGCATAATAAAATTTTTATTCATGCGTTTTTTACTTTTATATACTAACGTTAGGAGGAGAGATGGGTTTTAGGAAGATTCTTGTTGCTGTTGACGGCTATCCTGCCTCCTTAGGTGCTTTTAAAAAGGCGGTGGAGATTGCCAGAACGTATGGTGCGGAAGTTGCTGTTTTGCAGATTGAAGAAGATGTTCCCCTTTTACCTGCGGAGAAGATGATGGAAGCTCATATTGATGAGCTTGTTACATCCCGTTCTCTTGAGCTATCTAAGGAGTATGGAAAAAAGGCGGGAATAGACGTCAAAGTTATTAGAAAGTTTGGTGAGCCTGTGGCCGGTATTATCCTTCAAACGGCAGAAGAGGAGGATGTTGACCTTATCATTCTCGGTGATTCCAGAAAATCGGGTCTTGAGAAGTTTTACCTTGGGAGTGTTTCTCAAACTGTTATGGGAAATGCCAAGTGTCCTGTGATGGTTATAAAAAAGGGGTGGATGAATATTTCCGATATTGTTGAGCTTGCAAAGGAGATAGAAAAGAAGCCCGAAAAGGTGGTTAAAGAGGAAAAGCCGGTTTATGATTCGGAGGTTATAAAGGAGAACTTTAGATTCAGCGGGACACTTTTTTTAATCCTTTCCGTTATCTATTTCTTCGCAGCTACGATAGCTTCAAAACCTTTTAAAAATATTGCCGCGTATGGGATTTTAGGTCTTCCTTTTGCTGTTTGGTGCGGTTTTTTCCTTATTGTTTCAGGGATTTTACTTACAAGAATCTATATAAACAGAGTTGGAGGTAGTGAAACATGAGTTTAACTTATCCGATAGCTTTTGTGATAGTTGCAGTTAGTGTGGTTTTATCTATTTATATAAGTTTCTATTTTAGAAAGCAATCAAGAACCGCTTCTTCGTTCTTTGTGGCAGGCGGGGAAATTCCGTGGAAGATAAACGGTCTTGCGATGTTTGGAGATTACTGTAGTGCAGCCAGTTTCCTTGGTGTAGCAGGTGCGATAGCAATTGTGGGGATTGACGGCTGGTGGCTTGCCCTTGGTTTTTTTGCTACATGGATGGCGGTTCTTTTTCTGATAGCCGGACCTTTAAAAAATACCGGTAAGTTTACGGTTGGTGATGTGATAAGCGAGCGATTTGGTAAAAGTAAAGACATTAGAACTATTGCAATGATAACGACGCTGGTTCTTACTTCTCTTTACCTTGTTCCTCAGATTGTCGGAGCAGGTCATCTCTTTAAACTTTTACTTGGATGGAATTACGCTGTAACTGTTGTAGTTTCAGGAGCACTTATAACTTTTCTTGTTATTATCGGAGGGATGAAAGGAACGACATTTAATCAGGCAATTCAGGGAATTGTTCTTCTGGGTGCTATGCTTCTTCTTCTTTTTTCCTCTGCCGCTCTATTTTACAAGGGTAATATCTTTAATATCATAACAACGGGGAAGAAGGTTGTGCCTACGGTTATTGCCGCTAAAGAAGCCTCTGATATTGTTGAAAATGCTCCTGATGCTAAGGCGGCGGTGGAAGCGGTTAGAAGTGCTATGCCGACTGCTCCTGGTGCTTTGACTCCCGGTGTTGGATTAAGGGATTTTGCAAATCATATGAGTCTTGTTCTCGGTCTTTTTGTCGGTGTTCTTGGCCTTCCTCATATTTTGATAAGATTTTACACTGTAAAAAGTGCTAAGGCTGCTCAAAAAAGTATTGAGTTTACTATATGGGGACTTGCAATTTTTTATACTGCGGTTCTTTTTGTAGGTCTTGCCATTATGTATATTCTCTATCCCGAGCTTGTTGAACTTGTCGTTTCCGGGAAAAGAGGTCTTGCGACAAATATGGCTGTTCCGATGCTTGGTCAGCGTATAGGTGGAGAGCTTTTTCTCGGTTTAATTGCAGCAGGTGCTCTTGCAGCGATGTTGAGTACATGTACTGGTCTTCTTATTACGGCTACGACAAGTATTGCCCATGACCTTTACGCTTCCATTTTTAGACCTGAAAGTTCTGATGAGGAGAGAGTGAGTTTTGCAAAGAAGGCTGTTATTGTTCTTGCGGTGGTTTCTATTCTTCTTGCCATCTGGCTTAAAAGCCAGAATGTCGGTATGCTTGTCGGTATGAGTTTTGGTATAGCTGCAAGTACTTTTGCACCGGCTATTGTTCTTACCGTGTGGTGGAAGAGATTGACGAAGCAAGGAGTTGTTATAGGTATGGCAGCAGGATTGCTCGTGTCATTGATATTTACTTTCGCGAGATTTTTTAAATTGAAAGCCTTTATCGGTATTCCCGTTCTTGTTAATCCTGCTCTTTACAGTGTGCCTGTAGCGTTTTTTGTGTTCATTATTGTTAGTTTAATGACAAAAGATGTTGGAAAAGTTGAAGAGTTTATGGCGATGGCTCATCAGAAAAAATAATTGTCCGGGGAGGGATTTCCTCCTTTCCCCATTTTTATCTTATAAAGTTTTTTATCAATTTTTCCGCTGTTTCTCTCGCTATTTTATCTATCCTTGTGACATCTTCAACAGTTGTAGGAGATTCTATGTTAAGTATATCCATCGTTTTTTCTATAATTTCGGGAATTGAAAGAAAAGGTATCTCTCCTTTAAGAAATGATTCGACAGCGACTTCATCTGCGGCGTTAAGTATTATCGGATAGGGATAGCCTCTTTTTACACTTTCATAGGCAAGGTTCAAACATTTAAATGTTTCTGTATCTGGTTCTTTAAGTGTTAAGTTTAAATTCGTATAGTCCATGGATAGTCCTTCTTGTAATTTTAGCCTTTCGGGATAAGATAGCGCGTAAGCAATAGGGATTCTCATATCGGGTTTTCCCATTTGAGCGATGAAGGAGTTGTCTTGAAATTTCACAATAGAATGGATAATGCTTTGAGGATGAACTACAACTTTTATTTTTTCAACAGGTATATTAAAAAGCCACATGGCTTCTATAACTTCAAGTCCTTTATTCATTAAAGTTGCCGAGTCTATTGTAACTTTGTTTCCCATATTCCAGTTCGGGTGTTTCAGTGCTGTTTCCGGTGTTACTGTTTTAAGTTGTTCTTTCTCTTTTCCGTGAAATGGGCCTCCTGAAGCCGTCAGAATTATCTCTTTTACATCCTCTTCTCTACCTGATGAAAGAGCCTGAAATATTGCAGAGTGTTCGCTATCAACCGGTATTATCTTTTTTGCTACTTTTTTTATGAACATTCCGGCGCAGACAAGGGATTCTTTGTTTGCAAGGGCAAGCCTTTCAGCTCTCTTTGCAGCTTCATATGTAGGTATTATACCGGCAGCTCCGGAAATCGCAGCGACTACGATGTCAAATTCTATCTCTTTTATTAGCCGGATTATTCCTTCCTCTCTATGATAAGTTTTTACATGGGAGTCAAAGGAAGTATCAAGAGTTGCAATAGCTTTCGGCTTGAATTCTTCTATTTGCCTTTGCAGTTTTTCACTGTTTTTTCCAGCTACAAGTCCTGTAACTTTGAATTTATCTGGAAATTTTTTTATTACATTTAACGTGTTTTCACCAATTGATCCTGTTGAACCTAAAATCAGGATTTTTTTCATTCCTTCTCCGTTATATTCTTGCTATGAGCTCTGCAAGAGATTCAATTCTTTCCTGCTTTCCGGTTTCGAGGCACTTAAATGAGTAGAATCTGTTTTCCACCTCTTCGTCGCCGATGATAACAACATGCTTCATGTTTAACCTGTTTGCGGTTTTAAATTGGGATTTGAAACTTCCTTGTCTGTGGTCTATTTCCGTATAGATGTTTCTGTTTCTAAGAATTTCGGCAGTTTTTAATCCTTCAAGATATCCTTTTTCTCCGAAAGTTGATATAAATACTCCGTTTCTATTTTTTTCAGATTTTTCTATTAGAAGCATTATTCGTTCAATTCCCATTGCAAATCCAAGAGCAGGTGTTTCCTGGCCTCCAAGTTCTTTTATAAGGTTGTCGTATCTTCCTCCTGCCAAAATGGTACTTTGAGCACCAAGGTTTTTGGATTTAAATTCGAAAACTGTTTTGGTATAGTAATCAAGGCCTCTGACCATGAACGGGTTTAAGGAAAATTTTACTTCTAAAGTTTTTAAAAGCTCTATCACTTTTTCAAAGTGGTTTTTACATTTGTCACATAGATAGTCCGTAATAATAGGTACGTTTTTCACAACTTTTTTGCAGTTTTTGTTTTTACAGTCAAGAACTCTTAAAGGGTTTCCGTCAAGTCTGTTTTTGCAGTCTTGGCAGAGATTTTCTTTTTCGGAAGAGAGGTGATTTATAAGTGCCGTTTTATAATTTGGACGGCAAGAGTTGCATCCTATACTGTTTATTTCAAGGGTAAAGTCTATCTCTAAGTTTTCAAGTATTTTGGCTGCCATTTTTATAAGTTCAGCATCGCTTCCCGGAGATGAAATTCCGAAAATTTCGCACCCTGCCTGATAAAACTGTCTATTTCTTCCGGCTTGAGGTCTTTCATATCTGAACATAGGGCCTATATAAAACCACTTTGTGAACGGTTCTTTCGCATAGATGCCGTGTTGAATGTAGGCTCTTACTGCGGAGGCTGTTCCTTCAGGTCTTAAAGCTATTTTTCTTCCACCCCTGTCTTCAAACAGATACATCTCTTTCTGGACAATATCTGTCGTTTCTCCGACACTTCTTGTAAAAAGGGCAATATTTTCAAACGTTGGAAGGATGACTTTTTTAAAACCACAAAGATGAACGGTATTTTTAAACGTTTCAACTATTTTTTCAAATTTTTCACTTTTAGGAGGGATAATATCTTCCACACCTCTAACAGTTTTAATTTCCATAACTTTCAATGACCTCCACATTTTCCGTAGAACAGAATCTATCTCCTGCGTCTCCAAGTCCCGGTAGAATATATCCTTTATTGTTTAGCTCTCTGTCGATGGAAGCGGTAACTATTTTTATATTTTTAAATTGGGAAAGCATTTTTACTCCTTCCTGAGAACAGATGAGAGATATAAAAAAGATATTTTCCGATTTTATTCCTGCTTCAATCAATTTTTCGATGGTTAGATACGCTGTTCCGCCGGTTGCAAGCATCGGATCAAGGATAAAATAAAACCCGTTGCGGACGATAGGAGATTTAAAATAGTAAAGGTATGGTTTGAGTGTTTCTTCGTTTCGTTTTATCCCTATGAATCCGATTCTTCCTTTGGAATATGCGTTAATTGCAGCAGGAAGCAGTAATAGTCCGGCTCTTAAAATGGGGAGAAAAATAATTTCTTTCTGTATTGTTATTGAAGTTATGTTGTTTTCAACGGGTGTATCTATCGTTACTTTCTTAATAGGAAGTTTTGATATCCCTTCTGTTATTAAAACTTCCGATAGTTTTAAAGATGCTTTTCTAAAGTCTTCTGTATCTGTTGCTTTATCTCTTAATATCGTGAGAAGATGTTCGGTAAAATTTGTTTTTACTTCATAAACAATCATTTAAACAACTCTCCGATAATAGCGGTGTAAAAGCTGTTTTGGTAGTCTCCTTTCAGAATTTCATATATCTCTTTTGCTCTATTTCTGTCCCCTTCGGTTATATATGCTATAGCCGCATAGTAAAGACTTGCCGGATGGGTCCAGTCTTTGTTTCGGGAAATGGAGATAAATTTTGTTATCGCTTCATCTGTTTTTCCTTTTTCAAAGAGAATAACTCCCGTGTCAAGTTTTCCTGCAGAGCTTATTGTAAGGCTTTCTGTTTTTATAGCTTTTTCAAGATAGGAAATGTTTTTTGTCAATTTACCGTAAATGAATATCCCGGCTTTACCAGAAGGGGTATCGGGAAAACTGTCGGCTACTTTTTTAAAGTATTTTTCCGCCTCTTTATTTTTTCCGCTTTTAAGGGCAAATAATCCTCTGTCAAAAATGGCAGCTGCTTTTGTTTCAAGGTTCCCTCTATACCATTTGTAACCGAAAAATCCCCCGCCGATAATTGCTATAGCGACTATAATAGCGATAAACTTTGCGGCATGTTTTTCAAAAAAATTGATAATTTTGTAGAAGTCGCTAACCATCATCTCAGCTTCCGGTGTGTCTATCGCTTCAGGAATGTTCACAGGTGGATTCTCTTCCTTTTTCTCTTTTTTTATATACGATTTATAAGGTGGTTTTTTCACCCGAACTCCTCCTCACTATTTCAAGGGAATTTTTAAATGCCTGTGCAATTTCATTTTCCGTTAATCCTGCTCCTATTCCTACAGTTTTTGCAAATTCGGCAGACATAAGGTCCCCCGGTGAGTGTGCATCTGTGTTTATAACAAACTTAACACCTGCTTTTCTGCCTTCTTTAACAACATGTCCGTTCGTTATATTATGCCCTTTTCTTGCGGTAATCTCAATAAAAACTTTTGATTTTGCCGCTTTTTTGAGGGTTTCAGGCTTTATTAGACCCGGGTGTGCAAGAATGTCGGCTCTACCTTCTATTGCTGCAAGGTTGGTTCCTTTGGCTACAGGTTCAACAACTGTTTCTCCATGAACAACGACTATTCTTGCCCCTTCCTCCCTGCATTTTTCTATGAGGTAGGGTATTTTATTCGGTGGAACGTGGGTTATTTCGACTCCGGGGATAACTATGGTGTTTGTATTTTTGGTAAGTATGTCTGCGGTTTTTAAAAGGTTTTCAATAATGAATTGGAAGTTTGAGAAGTCTGCATGGTCGGTTATTCCTATAGCTTTATAGCCGATAGATTCGGCTCTTCTGACAAGTTCGCTCGGTATGAGCTCTCCATCACTGAAAATGGTATGGGTGTGAAGGTCTATCATCTTTTAACTCCGTTAAAGAAGTTCTTCTGCAACGATGTTTGTATTTGTGTATATGCAGATATTTCCTGCTATTTTTAGTGATTCCTCAACGATTTCTTTTGCGGAAAGATCTGTGTTTTTGTAAAGAGCTGTTGCTGCAGCTTGTGCAAATGCTCCCCCCGAACCTATTGCCATAACCGGAACATCAGGTTCTATAACATCCCCATTTCCTGAAATGAGAAGAATTTTTGTTTTATCTGCAACCAGAAGCATCGCTTCAAGTCTTCTTAGAACCCTATCTGTCCTCCAATCTTTGGCAAGCTCTACCGCAGATTTTAAGAGATTTCCACCGAACGACTGAAGTTTTGATTCAAACCTTTCAAGAAGAGAAAAGGCATCTGCAACGGAACCTGCAAATCCAACAAGAACACTTTCGTTATATATTTTTCTTACCTTTCTTGCTCCGTTTTTAAAGATTGTGTTTCCAAGGGTAACTTGACCGTCTCCCGCCATTGCGACTTTCCCGTCTTTAAGAACTGCACATATTGTCGTTGCGTGAAAATTTTGACTCATACGGTTTCTCCTTCCATTTTTCTTCTTATTCTCCCGCCGGCAAGCTGTCCGGCTACGGCGGTAGCAATTAGTGCAGGTGCGAATTTGATACTAAGTCCCATTAGTATTCTTGAAAGGACTATGAATGGTATCGGAAGATGGATATAGAGAAACCACTTTTTTGAAAATTTCTCCGTTTTTTCTCTAAACCATCCGGAAGGCATGTTTAATATAAGTGTTATTGCTACTACTATTAAAAGTTTTTCCCACATTTTTACCTCCTTGAACAATTTAGTTAAAAAGTAGGAGATAAGTATGCTGATGTCAATTGCAAATCATTTTCAATCTTTCCAAAAGGAGGGCATAAATATTGCAAAAAGAGCAAATATTTCAAGCCTTCCAAGGAGCATTTCTATTGATAACAGGAATTTCTGCCAGTCTGCAAAAAAGTGAAAGTTTCCAGCCGGTCCTGTTTTTAAAAGTCCAGGGCCTGAACAACTGGCACAGGCTATGGATGATGAGAAAGCCGTAATAAGGTCTGTTCCTGTTAAACAAAGTACAATACCTATTATAACAATAATAAACGTGTATGCGGCTCCGAAAGCCCAGATTGCATTTAGAGCCGAGAAATCAAGAGTTTTTCCTTCCATCTTTATCCTGTAAATGAGTTTCGGATGGGCAGTTTTCTTCATTTCGCCGTAAATGGATTTTCCAAGAGCCACAAGGCGGAACTGCTTTAACCCGCCGGCGGTAGAACCTGATACACCACCTAAAAATTCAAGTATTATGAGTATTGCAAGTACAAATGAAGGCCAATAGGTGTAATTGGTTGATGAAAACCCTGTGGTTGAAGCCGAGTTTATTACCTGAAAGATACTGTATCTTAATGCCTGTAACGGGTTGTAAACCCCATCGACTGTAAGCATAAATGCGCATAGAAATATGGTAACTCCGAGAATAATAAAGTATAGTTTGTTCTCTTCCGATTTAAAAAACACTTTCCAATTTTTACTTTTGTACAACTGGTACCAGTTAAGAAAGTTTACAGAGCCGAATATCATAAAAAGAGCGATAACCATTTCTATGAAAACGCTGTGGTATGAACCGATGCTGCTGTTTTTAACGGAAAAACCGCCTGTTGCTATTGTGCAGAAAGCGTGATTTACGGCATCGAAAAGGGGCATACCGCCGATAACGAGTAGAAGTATTTCTGTAAATATCAATCCGTTGTATATGATAAATATGATTCTTGCTACTTCTTTTACTTTAGGTTTTAGTTTTTCTTCAACAGCTTTGGATGCTTCAAATTTCATCATCTGCATTCCACCTGTTCCAAGAGCCGGGAGTAGAGCAATAGCAAAAACAACAAATCCGAGTCCGCCGACCCAGTTTGTTGTTGAACGCCATAAAAGTAAGCTTTTGGGAAGACCTTCAACATTTGTGAGTATTGATGCACCTGTTGTTGTAAATCCCGATACGGATTCAAAATAAGCTTCTATAAAGTTAGGAATGGCTCCGTTTATCCAGTAGGCAAATGCTGAAATAGCGGGGAAGATAAGCCAGATGAGACAGATGGATAGGATAGCTTCTTTAAGTGTTAGGTCGTCCTCTATCTCTATCTGGTATGCTATTAGATATAGAGATGAAACGATTAAGAACGGATAAATAAAGTCCATAAATTGTCCGTCGCCTACAAAAATCGAGTATGTGGCGGGGATAAGAAGGGAAACGGCCATGAAAAACAGAATGGAGACAACTACTTTAAAAACAACTAAAAGGTCGATATTTTTAATTTTCATCTTTTACTTCTCCCTTATGCATATAAGAATATCTCCCTCTCTTACTTGGGTGTTGCCATCTACTACCTGAATTTCGGTTTGTCTTTTAAGTGCCAGAATCAAAGGACAATCCTTATATTTAATATCGGCAATTCTTTTCTCGTTCCATTCTTTGTCAACCTTTATCTCTATAATCTCAATGTTATCCCTTAACTCAAATACATCGAGAAGACTTTTACTACTTAAAGTTGTGTAAACTCTACTTGCCAGAAGTTTTCTCGGTACTATAGGGGTATCTATTCCTATTGATTCTATGATGTTTTCATATTCGGTATGGGATATGAGAGCTGCTGCCCTTTTTGCTCCAAGTTTCTTGGCAAGAATACAGGATAAAACGTTATCTTCCTCGTCTTCCGTTATGGCTACAACGAGGCCGGCATTATTTATTCCCTCGGATTTAAGAAGCTCTACGTCTGTTACTTCTCCGTGGAGAACATCTATTTCAGGAAATTCCCCGGCTATCTCTTCACATTTTTGGAGGTCTTTCTCGACAAGTTTTATTTTAAGTCCTTCAAGTCCGATAATTCTTTTTAAAAGTTCGTTTGTGAATTTCGAGTGTCCGAGGATGAAAAGGAGTTTAATCGGTTCGGCATTTCTCAGAAGATGTTCTTGAAACAGTTTTACGTCTTCTTCCTTGATAACGAAAAATATTATATCTTCCGGATAAACAATAGTTCCACCCTTCGGAATAACAACTTTTCCGTCTCTTTCAAGTGCAGCGATTGTAAACGGGACAAGCTGTTTTAACGCTTGGAGTTCCTTTATTTCTTTTCCGGCAAATATATCTTCGGAAGATACTTTGTAGTTTAGAAGAATTAGCTTTCCTTTTTCAAATCTGACAACGGACATTGCGAAAGGGAACCGTATGGTATCTATGATTTTTGTTATTACTTCCGTTAGTATGTTGACGGCTTCTATTCCTAAAAGCTCTTTCATCGGTGGTGCTGCAAAGGCGTTTTTGCTTACTCTGACAATTATTTTCTCTTTTTTAAAAAATGCTTTAAGTATTGCGGCAATAGCGATATTTCTTTCGTCGCTGTCGGTTACTACTATAAAGAGTTCAAAGTCTTTAACTTTATCAAGACATTTTACTTCCGTTGCATCACAGTCTATTCCCATAATATCAAGTGTTGAGGTAAGATCTTCTATCTTGGTATCGTTGTAGTCTATAACCGCTACTTCATATCCGGAGTGGGTGAGCTTTTTGGCAAGGGAACTTCCCACAATCCCAGCTCCTATTATGCAAACCTTTTTCATCTTGCACCTCATTAAGTATAATTAGCGTTATTATGCCAGAAAATAAAAGTATAGGAAAATCGTTCATTATTGTATCACTCTCTATCTTTTCAAGCAGAATTTTTGGCCTGCTTAGGGATGTTGTAATTGCTTCTACATTTGGGGCGGGAAGTTTAACGGATGTTTTTTTCGTTGCTTTCAGGGTTCCCAATATGTTAAGAAGAATATTTGCGGAGGGGGCTTTCAGCTCGGTTTTTACTCCGGCTTTTGCGAAGAAGTTAAAAAAGAGTGAAAAAGAAGCCAAAAGGTTTGCCGGAAAGTTTTTTGCCGTTCTTTTAATAGCTTTATCTGTTACGGTTCTTTTCGGGGAGGTTTTTACTCCACTTATTATAAAAGTGATAGCTCCCGGCTTTGAAGGTGATGCCGGAACTCTTGCTATTGCTCTTACCAGAGAGATGTTCCCTTATATTTTGCTTGTTAGTCTTGTTGCTTTTTTCGGAGGTATTTTAAACGGATATGAGCATTTTTTCGCTCCGGCGGTTTCAACGGTTCTTTTCAATATTTCTCTTATTTTATGTGCGGTGTTTTTTAAAGATTCATTATCCGTTCATGCTCTCGCTATTGGTGTTATTTTCGGAGGTGTGTTTCAGCTTCTTTTGCAGGTTCTTTTTTTAAAAAAAGTTGCTTTTATTCCTAAGCCTATACTCGAACTTGATGAAGATGTTAAAAAAGCTTTGAAAAATATTGTTCCCGGACTGTTCGGTTTTGGGGTACGTCAGCTTTCAATGCTTGCCGATACGGTTATAGCTTCTTTTCTTTATGTCGGTGCTATCTCTTACTTATATTATGCAAATAGGTTTGTTCAGCTTCCCCTTGGAATATTTGCTATAGGTATTTCGCAAGTTCTTCTTCCTAAGCTTGCAAAAAGTTTTGATAGTAAGGAAGGTTTCAGGAAAAAGTTAATTTTGGGGTTAACTTTGTGCTCTTTCGTAATAGTTCCATCAACCTATGGGCTTATATTTTTCGGCAAACCTTTGATAGATATTGTTTTCCGTCACGGGGAATTTACTTTCGGAGACCTTCGGGCTACCTATTACGTTCTTTGCGGTTACGGTGCGGGATTGCTGTTTTACTCTTTTGAGAAGATACTTGTTAACGCTTTTTACTCTCTTGATGATTATAGATTTCCCGTAAAAGTCGGAGCTATTACCTTGGTTTTTAATATTATAGCCAATTTGTTCCTATGTTTTGTTTTGGGTTTGGGAGCGGCCGGTTTGGCGCTTGGTACTGCTATTACGTCTTTGTTTAATGTAATTTTTTTAACGAGAGAGCTTGAGAAAAGAGTTTCTTTTAGTTCCGGATGGATAAGAGATTCCGTTCGTTATCTGTTTTTGGCAATTCCTGTGATACCTGTTGCTTTTATCGGGACAAAGTTTTACTTTCAATGCACTTTAACCGTTTTTAAAATTTCAGTTGTTTTTTTAACTGTAGCGGCTGCTGTCTCAGCTTATTTTGCTACTCTTTACATTACAAAAGATAAAATAGTTTCAGGACTTTTAAACAGGAGGAGTTGATGCATCCGATACTTTTTAAAATAGGTCCTTTTACCATCTACACCTTCGGAGTGATGGTTGCCCTTGGGATAGTCTTTGCTTATCTGATTTTGATGAAACTTGCCGAAAAAGAAAATATGGATAAAAATGATGTTTCGGATTTAATGATTTGGACGGTAGTTTCCGGATTTATCGGGGCAAGGGTTTTCTTTTTTTTATACAATCCTCAATATCTGAGTTCTCCTTGGAGAATTTTTTATTTCTGGGAGGGAGGGCTTGTCTGGTACGGCGGATTTCTGTTTGGATTTGTAACCGCCCTTTATCTTTCGAAGAAAAAAAATATTCCCGTATGGAAAATTGCTGATATTGCGGTTATTGCCGGGGAGGTTGGTCTTGCTTTCGGTAGAATAGGTTGTACAATGGCCGGATGTTGTTACGGTAAAGAGTGTCATTCGCAGCTTGCAATTGTGTTTAAAGATCCCCATTCTGCGGCTCCTTTAAATGTTCCGCTTTATCCCACCGAACCTGTTTCATCGGTTGCGAACTTTTTGATAGCGTTTGTTCTCTATCTACTGTATAAAAGAAGAAAAGCTTCCGGAGAAATTTTCGGTTTTTACTTCGTTTTTTACGGTATTTTCCGTTTTCTTATTGAATTTTGGAGGGCAACTCCGAAAGAATATTTGGGATTTCTAAGTAATAATCAGGTTTTGAGTGTTTTTATGGTTACTATCGGTATGGGAATTGTTCTGTATAGAAGAGCTTCATCTAAAACGGTATAATCTCTAATCAGAATTAAAATTTCGGAGGGTAGTGATGGGTAAAAGATATGCCTATTTTGAGGGATGTTTTGTCCCTATAGAAGAAGCGAATATAAATATTCAGACCAACTCTTTCCATTATGGTACCGCTATTTTTGAAGGGATAAGAGCTTACTGGAGCGAAGATAAAAATCAGCTTTTCGGTCTTTTCTTCAAGGAGCATTATGAAAGGATGCTTGCCAATTGCAAAATTTTGAATATGAAAATTGTTGAAACGGCAGATAGTCTTTCGGAGATAACTGTTGAGCTTTTGAGAAAATGTGAGCATAGGGAAAACGTTTACATAAGGCCGATAGTCTATTTTCGAAATCTTCAGATATCACCGAAACTGGTGGATTACGATACGGAGTTTGCGATATATACGGTGCCTCTCGGTGATTACCTTGATACGAAGAAGGGGCTTAAAGTTGTTACGTCTTCATTTAGAAGAATAAATGATTCGATGATTCCTGCAAGGTGTAAAGTTGCGGGGGCTTATGTGAATAGTGCTTTTGCTAAAACCGAAGCTATTATGGCCGGAGCCGATGAAGCGATAATGTTGAATACGGATGGAACCGTTGCCGAAGGGAGTGCCGAGAACCTTTTTATTATAAGAAACGGAGTTGCGATAACTACTCCTTCTTACAGTAATATTCTTGAAGGTATAACGAGAAATGCGGTTATAGAACTTTTAAAAGATGAATTTGGGATGGAAGTTGTCGAAAGGCCGATTTTAAGAAGTGAGCTTTATGTTGCTGACGAAGCATTCTTTACGGGAACGGGGGCTCAGGTAGCTCCAATTGCTGAGATAGATGGTAGAGTTATCGGAGACGGGAAGATAGGAGAACTTACTCTAAAACTTCAAGAGCTTTACTTCGGGATAGTTAAAGGTGATGTAGATAAATATTCTCACTGGTTGACTCCAATATATTGAAAGGTGGTTTTTGATGAAAGTTGCTTCCGTTCAGATAGATACTGTTCTTGGTGATATGGAAAAGAACATTGAGAAGATATGCGAATTTGTCGAAATGTGTGTGGAGCAAGGGGTTGGGGTTTCTGTTTTTCCAGAGCTTTCTTTAACCGGATATTATCTTCAGGATATCACTCCGGAAATTGCGGTAACTCCGGACGATGAGCGGCTTGCACCCTTGAAAAAGTTGAGTCATTACATAGGTATAATTGTCGGATGTATAGAGGAGTCCGATTCCCATGTCCTTTATAATTCCGCCTTTTATATAGAGGGTGGTGTTGTTAAGCATATACATAGAAAGGTGTATCTGCCGACTTACGGTATGTTTGATGAAGGAAGGTTTGTCGGGAGCGGTGGTAAATTTGATCGGTTCGTCTCGAACGGTTTTTCTTCAACCATTCTTATCTGTGAGGATTGCTGGCACTTTTCATCTGTTTATATTCCTTTTTTGAAAGGAGTGAAGCTTATCTTTGCTCAATCGGCAAGTCCGGGAAGAGGATATAAGAATTCCGGTATGTTTGGCAATACGAGAGTTTGGAAAAATATGGGAGAGTTTTATTCTCGCCTTACCGGTTCCTATTTTATCTATTCCAACAGGGTTGGTGTGGAAGATGGACTTGTGTTTTCGGGAAATTCTTTTATATGTGATCCGTATGGTAATGTTGTTGCGGAGGGTTCGGTGTTTGATGAGGAGATTATTACGGTGGATATTGAAGAATCGGTTATTCGCTCGGCTCGTATGAATCTTCCTCTTTTAAGAGATGAAAAACCTTACATTCTTGAGAAAGGGCTTAAAAAATTCCTTGAAGGAAACTGATAATGGAAGGCAGTGAACTAAAAGAGCTTTTGAGTATAAGCGATAAGGACTTTGTTGTTAACGTTCTGACTTTTTTTATAAAAAGTGAGATAGAGAAAGCGGGATTTAAAAAAGCCGTTATCGGTATTAGCGGAGGTGTGGATTCTGCCCTTTCGGCATTTCTATGCGTAAGGGCTCTTGGCAAAGATAATGTTGTTTTGATTTCAATGCCTTACAAGGAGAGCTCTACTCAGTCGGTAGAGGATTCTCGACTTATTGGAAAGGTTCTTGGGGCGAACTTCTTTGAGATGGATATTTCTCCTCAGATAGATGTTTATTACCGAAGATATCCTAATGCGTCAAAGCTTCGTAAAGGGAACAAGATGGCAAGAGAAAGAATGTCAATTCTTTACGATTTTGCCTATGATAACAATGCGTTAGTAGTTGGTACAAGTAATAAAAGCGAACTTCTTATAGGTTATTCAACCCGTTGGGGGGATAATGCCTATGATATAAATCCTCTTGGAGATCTTTACAAAACTCAGGTTTGGGAGATTGCGAAGTTTTTAGGTGTTCCCGAAAAGATAGTAAAAAAGAAACCTTCTGCGGATCTTTGGCCTGGACAAACTGATGAAGGAGAGCTTGGATTTCCATATGATCTGCTTGACCGGATTCTCGTTGCTTACGTTGACTTAAAGATGAGAAAAGAGGAGATTTTAAGTTTCGGATTTGATAAAAGCGTGGTTCATAGGATTTTAAATATGGTTCGACAAAGCCAGTATAAGAGAAAATTACCGATTGTGTGTAAAATAGCGCAGAGAACCGTTGACAAAGACTTTCTCTATTTAAGAGATTGGGGGATTTAATATGCTTGTTGATTTTAAAGAGCTCGGAGAGTTTGGAGTAAAAGAACTTGTAAGAAGAGGAGCCGATTTTGCCGACCTTTTCTTTGAGAGGAAATTTACATTTACGGCTAAACTTGAGGAAAACAGAATAGAAAATATTTCAAGTGGTATAGAAGTAGGTGTCGGTGTAAGGATGGTTAAAAACGGAAGAACTTTTTACGGTTTCACAAATGGTATATCTCAGAAATCTGTACTTAGAGTTATAAATAACCTTGCTCCGGCAGTTAACGAAACTGTTAATGAACCTGAAGAGAAAGTAGAGTGGAAAGAGCTTGAAAAACGTTATCCTCATATAATAGAAGGAAGCTGTGATTTTAATTTTTCAGCCGAAGAGAAGATAATGCTTTTAAAAAGAGCAAATTATAGAGCAAGAGAGTGTGGTGATCGTATAAAGCAAGTAACAACTGTTTTAAGAGATTCTATGCAGGAAGTAGTGATTGTTAATTCTCTCGGTGAAATTGTAGAAGATGTTAGACCGAGAATTGTTTTTTATGTTCTTGTTGTGGCTTCCGACGGTAAAATTTTGCAAACTGGGTATGAGCCTGTAGGGCATCTTGGTGACTATTCTTTCTTTGAAAAAGTTTCTCCCGAAGATATCTCTTTTAAAGCTGCGGAAAGGTCTTTAAGAATGTTATCTGCTCAACCTGCTCCTGCGGGAACATTTACCGTTGTTATATCTTCAAAGGCAGGTGGTACCATGATTCACGAAGCTGTCGGCCATGGCCTTGAGGCGGACCTTACGAATCAAGGGTTGTCTGTTTATTCCGGAAAGCTTGGAGAGAAAGTTGCTTCGGAGCTTGTAACGGTTATAGATGATGGAACAATTAAAGGAAAGTACGGTTCTTCCGGTTATGATGATGAGGGAGTTCCGACAGGGAAAACCGTTCTTATAGAAGACGGTGTTCTGAAAAGTTTTATGTATGACCGAATTCAGGCTCAGGAAAGAGGTGGGGCAACTTTGACCGGAAACGGTAGAAGACAGTCCTATATGGATGTACCGATTCCAAGGATGACAAATACTTTCATATCACCTGGAAATGACGATCCTGATGAGATTATAAGAGATACGAAAGAGGGTATTTTGGTTGTAAAGATGGGAGGAGGTCAAGTTAACACGATTAACGGTGATTTTGTTTTTGAAATATCGGAAGGTTATATGATAGAGGACGGGAAGGTTACCGTACCTATAATGGGGGCTTCTTTGATAGGTAATGGCCCCTCCGCTCTTCAAAAGATAGATGCGGTAGGAAATGATCTTGGATTTGCTATAGGTACTTGCGGTAAGGACGGACAGGGAGTTCCTGTTTCGGATGCTCTTCCGACTATAAGAATAAAGGAGATAACTGTCGGGGGGACTCAAAAGTAGTTTGGAACCGGAAACTTTTCCCTGCCACTTGAAATATCACTTTCAGAGTATATAATTACTACCGTTTAACTTCGGAAGGAGGCGATTGGTATGCCAAAAATAAAGACACGTAGAGCTGCAGCAAAAAGAGTAAAGGTTACGGCTACAGGAAAGGTAAAGCACTGGCATCCTAACAAAGGACACATTCTTACAAAGAAAAGTAGAAAGAGAAAAAGAAGACTTAGAAAGCCGGATTACCTAACAGGAGCTCAAGCTGCAAATTACAAAGAGCTTGTACTTTATAAGTAAGTGATGCAACCGGGTATGAAGCTTAAAAAAGCGCCCGTAGCTCGCTAAAGGAGGAGACAGAAAATGAGAGTAAAAACCAGCAGAAGAAGGTACAGAAGGAAAAAACTTAAAAAAATGACCAAAGGTTATTTTGGGGCAAAGCACAAGCTTTACAGAACCATGAAGATTCAGGTCATGAAATCTCTCTTTTATGCCTATAAGCACAGAAGAGAGAGGAAAAGAGAGTTTAGGAAACTCTGGATAGCAAGAATCAACGCCGCTGTTAGGCAGTTTGACCTTAATTACAGCAGATTTATTAACGGGCTTAAAAAGGCTGGCATAGAGCTTGATAGAAAAGTTCTTGCCGATATTGCCGTAAGAGATCCGGAAGGATTTAAGGCGATTGTCGAAAAAGTGAAAGCTGTTATTTAAAAAGCTGGAAGATAAGAGGGGAGGTTAAGCCTCCCCTTTTTTGTTTAATAATCACGAATGATGTTTTCAGAGGGGAAAATGGAGCTTAAAATCTTAGATGATATTAAGAAAAAAGCTCTTGAGGAGCTATCAAAAGTTTCATCTCTTAAATCTATTGAGGATCTTAGAGTTAAATATCTTGGCAGAAAGGGAGAACTAACCTCTCTTCTAAAAAAGATTCCTGAACTTTCTCCAGAAAAGAGAAAAGATTTCGGTAAGGCGTGTAACGAAGTTAAGAAAGAGATAGAAAAGCTCATAGAGAATACGGTTTTAAAAGTTAAGACTGCTGAAAAAGAGGAAAGAATAAAACAGGAATATATAGATATTTCTCTTCCCGGAAGGAGTATTCCTACGGGTACTTTGCACCCTATAACGAAAACTTTATCGGAAATCGTTGAATTTTTTACATCTATGGGTTTTGCTGTTGCCAGAGGTCCGGAAATAGAAACGGATTTTTATAACTTTGAAGCTTTGAATATTCCGAAAGGGCATCCGGCAAGAGAGATGCAGGATACATTTTATATCAAAGAAGAAGTTGTTTTAAGAACACACACTTCTCCTGTTCAGATAAGGGTTATGGAATCTATGGAGCCTCCTGTTCAGGTTATTGCCCCGGGGAAAGTTTACAGAAAAGATGCCGATCTAACTCATACTCCTATGTTTCATCAAGTTGAAGGTTTGCTGGTTGATACTTCTGTAACCTTTGCAGACCTGAAAGGTGTATTGGAGCTTTTTCTTAAGGAGTTTTTCGGTTCCGATACAAAGGTTAGATTCAGACCCAGCTTTTTCCCGTTTACAGAGCCAAGTGCTGAAGTTGATATAGGTTGCGTAATTTGCGGTGGAGATGGATGCAAGGTCTGTAAGGGTACCGGATGGCTGGAAGTTTTAGGTTGCGGAATGGTAGATCCGGCTGTATTTAAGTCTGTGAATATAGATCCTGAACTTTACCAAGGATTTGCTTTTGGAATGGGTGTTGAAAGGTTGACTATGTTGAAGTACGGTATTGACGATTTAAGGCTATTTTTTGAAAACGATTTAAGATTTATAAAACAGTTTAAAGGGTTGGAAGTATGAGGATAACGTATAACTGGTTGAAAGAGTTCATAAATATCGAAGATTATTCAGCTGAGGAGATAGCTGATATTTTTACCGATATAGGGATAGAGGTTGATTCTGTTTCTTATGTGGGAAAAGATATAGAAAAAGTTGTGGTAGGGAAAATTGTTTCCATCGAAAAACATCCCAATGCCGATAAACTTAAAATTTGTCAGGTCGATGTCGGAAATGGGGTTATTCAAATAGTAACGGGTGCCGATAATATTTTTGAGGGAGCTGTTATCCCTGTGGCACTTCATGGAGCTAAACTTCCTATAGGCATAAAAATAAAAAGAAGTAAATTGAGAGGTGTCGAATCTAACGGTATGCTTTGTTCGGAAGAGGAATTAGGGCTTACCGCTCATTCCGCCGGAATAATGATTCTTCCCGATAATGCTAACCTTGAGCTTGGTGCCGATGCGGTTAAAGCTCTCGGTCTTGATGATTGGATAATAGAGTATGAGATAACAACCAACCGTCCTGATGCTCTCAGTATTCTCGGTATGGCTCGGGAATTGAAAGCTGTTTTAGGAAGAGAGATAACTTTACCGGAAACGTCGTTTGAAACGGTAGAAACTATGGCAGAAGAGGAATTGTCTTTAAAGGTTGATGATGAGACCGCTTGCCCGAGATATGACGGTTTTGTTATAAATGATGTAAAGGTCGGACCTGCCCCTCTTTATATGCAAATAAGGCTGTATCTTTTAGGATTAAGGCCTATAAATAATGTTGTGGATATTACAAATTACGTTCTTTATGAAATTGGTCAGCCTCTTCATGCTTTTGACAGTAAAAAGGTAAACGATAAAACAGTGGTTGTGAGAAGAGCTAAAGAGGGCGAAGAAATAGTCACGCTTGATGGAGTTAAGAGGACTCTTATCGGTTCGGATCTTCTTATAGCTGATACGGAAAAACCGTTGGCTCTTGCAGGTATTATGGGCGGGGAAGATTCCGGAGTAACCGGCAATACCGTCAGTGTTATCCTTGAAAGTGCTCACTTTGATCCTCTTACTATTAGAAAAACCGCGAAAAGGTTCGGTATTTCGACGGATGCTTCTTACAGGTTCGAAAGAGGTGCCGATATAGAAGCTACTATTTTTGCGGCGGAGAGAACGCTTCACCTTTTGCAGAAATTTGCCGGCGGGAAGATACTTTCCGGTAAAGTTGAATGTTACCCTAAACCTTATACTCCCAAAGTAATCGTTTTTAATCCCGATAAGGTTAAAAAGATTGTAGGTGTTGATATTCCTCCCAGGAAGTCTTCCGAGATGCTTTCATCTTTAGGTTTTTCGATTAAGAAAGAGCAGGATTATATCGTTGTGAAGGTTCCCTCCTGGCGTAAATACGATGTTTCAAGAGAAATCGATGTTATAGAAGAGATTGTTCGTATTTACGGTATGAAAAATGTAAAAAGCACTTATCCTCTTATGCATTCCAATATTAAAAGACCGAAAGATTTCTTTAACATTCTTGAAGTTAAAAAGTTTTTTTCCGGTAGAGGATTAACAGAAGTTATAAATTACAGTTTTGTGGGTAGGAAACTTTTTGAAACATGCGGTTTTGATTTTGATTCTCTTATGAAAATATCCAATCCGCTTTCCGAAGAGTGGGTCGGTATGAGGGATTTTCTATTCCCATCCCTTATAAATACTTGTGTCCAGAATGTTAAGCGAAACGAAAAAAATGTTGCTATATTTGAAACGGGAGTAACTTTTAAAAACTTGGGAGAAAATCTTCCGGAAGAAAAACTTCATATTTCTGTTTTACTTTCCGGTAAAGTTCCGTCGGATATTTTGTCGGAAAGGGAAGTTGACTTTTATGATACGAAAGGTATTGTTGAAGAATTTCTTTCCTATTTAGGGGTTGATGTTCAGTTTTCCAGGGAAGAGAACAAACCGTTTTTACATCCCGGTCAGGCGGCAAAGATTACTGTTTCAGATAGGGAGGTTGGTTTTCTTGGAAAACTTCATCCGAATATTGAAGAGAAACTGGAGGTTAAACAGTCCGTATATCTTGCAGAGCTTGACCTTGATGCTTTGTTTGAAGTGGTAGAAGGCAAACTTCCGAAATTTAAAAAACTACCTAAATTCCCGCCTGTTACAAGGGATATAGCCGTTGTGGTTGACAGGGACGTTTTTTCTAAAGATGTAGAAGAGCTTATAGAAAAAACAGCCGGAAAACTTTTAGAAAAAATTAAACTTTTTGATATATATGAAGGTGAAAATATTCCGGAAGGCAAGAAGAGCCTTGCTTTCTCCCTTATTTTTAGATCATTTGACAAAACATTGTCAGATGAGGAAGTTTCACGTATAATAGAGAAAGTTATCAAAAAACTTGAACAGCACAATATAAAGCTGAGGGTATAAGAGGAAGTGGAAAGTGGCTAACTTGCCTAACACTATAGATATAATTATCTCCGGTAGGAGATTTACCATAAGGACCGATAAAGACCCCGAGTACGTAAGGCATCTTGGCGTGAGACTTGAAAAAATGCTTGAGCGTATAAGGTCTTCAAATGTAAAAATAACTTATGATAAAGCGCTTGTTATAGCGTGTCTCTATCTTCTTGATGAAAACGAGATGCTTAGAGATCAGATAAGGGATTTAGGTCTTGAAATTCAGCGACTTCATGAAGAGGGTGTGAAAGTTTTGATAAACTCAAAGAAAAAAATAGCACCCTAATTT
>Ga0256840_1000330_pt1 | contig 48610 bp, 47 predicted proteins | sample 355202metaG_FD_185969 | JGI IMG/M metagenome (GOLD analysis project Ga0256840, IMG submission 185969) | Hydrothermal vent microbial communities from Mid Atlantic Ridge, Atlantic Ocean - 355-202 | ecosystem: Environmental > Aquatic > Marine > Hydrothermal vents | place: Atlantic Ocean: Mid...
CAGCATAATCACATTTGAACCGACATCAAAACTACCGCCACGATCAGATGCAGCCTTAATACCGACAATAATAGCGATGATATAAATCAGCGGAATGGTGATGACATTTAACAATAAGGTGATCGGTAAACGCTCCTCAATTAGCGCAGAAACAGGTCGCCCGTAATTGAAACTTTCGCCTAAATCAGAGCCTTTGGTAAAAGAAAAACCTTTGATGTTGTAGTCATCATCCATGGTAAAACCAATGGGCGATACATTATTTAACCAGCGCAAATATTGCACCGGTGCAGGGTCATCCAAACCGTAGCGCTTATTGTAATAATCCAGTAGTGCTTTTTTTTCGGCAGGCTTTAAATCTTGCCCTTGGGTTAAGCCTTGTGCGCTAATCCCACCTGGCGCGGCGGCCATCACGGCGAATACAATAATGGTGATTCCTATGAGTGTAGGAAACATCAAAAGTATACGGCGAATGAGGTAATTAATCATAGTGTTCGCGCTTAATTACTGTGTTTTTGCAATGCTTTCGGGATGTAGTTTTCTAAGCTTCCAGTATTTAAACCGAGCTTGGTCATGCGTTGATTTTTGACTCTTTTATTAGCAAAACCTAGCTCCATTCTGCGGGTCAAAAAAGTGTAGGGCTGGTCTTCAATTAAGATTTTTTCAGCTTGCTGCCACAGTTTCATGCGTTTTTCTTTATCGACCATGCTGCGCGCTTGCTCAATAACTTTATCCAGCTCAGGGTTTTTGTAAGAAGTTCGATTATCGCCTTCTTTAATCTGATCACTGTGGAAAATTTGGTACAGATCACTCTCAATAGTACCGCCCCAGCCGAGCGTAATCGCTTCAAAGTTTTTCTTATCCAAGGCTTCAAGCATTACCGGCCATTCTGAAGGAATAGGGATTAGCTTGATGCCAGCACGTGCATACATATCTTTAAGTAACAGCACCATACGTTTGGTCGTTTCATTAGTACCAAAGTAAATTAGCTTAAACTCAAATGGTTTGCCATTTTTATCTTCAATGACACCGTCACCATCGCGGTCTTCAAAACCTGCTTCTTTGAGCAGTGCTTTGCCTTTGGCAATGTCTTGTTTTTCGGGTTTTACATCGGGGTTGTGTTGTGGGCTGCCTTCACCAAACGGGCTAACGGCTGGTTTACGATACCCTAAGAAAACGGTATCAATAATTTTCTGTTTGTCGATTAACCACGTCATTGCTTGGCGCACGCGTTTATCTGCAAAGCGGGTATCTTTGCCCTCAAGTTTTTGATTCCAACCGATATAGCCGTAGCCGCTGGTGGGCGAGGTATAATTAAAGCGGTCGCTGATTTTATTGAGTTGCTTATCATCTTTGAGTTTATCAAAGTCAATCGGTTGCGCATCGCTGTATAAATCAATATCGCTATTTCTAAAGGTGGTCAGGCGGGCGCTGTCATTTTGAATAATACGCCATGCAACACGGTCAAAGCTCGGTTGTACTGCGCCCCAGTAGCGGTTATTGCGGATTAATTCTAGGCTGTCTTGATCAGGCTTCCAATTTTTTGGGTCGGCCAAACGATACGGCCCCGTACCGATTAATAAGCCTTTTGATTGGTTAAATTCTTCGGTTTTTTCAAGGTAAGGCTTATAAAAATGCTCTGCCAAAATATCCATGCCACCGGCAAAATCTAAGGCTTTAAAGTAAGGTTCTTTGTATTTAAAAACGACCTCGTACTTGCCATTCGCAACCACGCTATCTATCTGCTTGTAATAAGCGCGTAAGCTGGGTGCTTTGATCTTTTCATTCATTATGAAATTAAAGGTAAATACCACGTCGGATGAATCGAACGGCTCGCCATCAGAAAACAGTACATTGTCACGCAGCTGAAAGGTAATGGTTAAGCCGTCTTCACTAATCTGCCAACTTTTTGCCAACTTGCCCTCGTATTGCAGGGTGTCAGAGTTGAGCGACAATAAAGATTCCATCACATAAGACTGAATCTCAGAGGCGTAGGCGGAAGTCGCAACCAACGGTGTAAGCGTTTTAATGGTGGTTGAAAGGGATGAAACAAACCAGCCGCCGAGTGCATAGTCTTCCATTTTAGTGGCTTCATAAGCCTTTTGAAAAACCGGAGGGACATTGCTTTTAGCGGTAGAGGCTTTTGATGTATTTGTTGGTGTACTTGGGTTGTTAGTTGTTTGGGCAACCAGTTGTGCACTATCAATCTTTTGTTTGATAACACTTAGCGAGCCACGCAAAGCACTCACATCTTTGGATTGCTCTGCTAGCATACTTTCGACACTGGTAAGTTTTTGCCATTGCCGATCAACTTGATTCATCGAAAGAATCAGTAAAACCAGTAATAAAATAATCAGCCCAAATAAGATAAAGTCTTTGGTGGTAAATGTTTTTTTCATAATGTTTTATTTTTTATGGTTGCCCTGTTGTTTTTTATTTTACCATGAAGCGCATGAATCTATGAAGTTATCAAAGCAAAAGTTGTTATGTTTACTTCATGAGCTTTATGACTTTCATGGTTCAATTTGTTTTTCTGCTTCTTCTACTTTTAATGCTAGCTCAGGGTATAATTTATCAATATCTTGCACTTCGCCCAAACTTGGCATTTCATCCAACGATTTTAAATTAAAGTAATCCAAAAACTGACGGGTAGTGCCTAGCAGAGCAGGGCGGCCGGGCACATCTTTGTGACCTACCACGCGAATCCATTCACGCTCTTGCAAGGTTTTAATAATATAAGAACTCACCGCTACACCGCGAACATCTTCTATTTCGGCACGGGTGATCGGTTGTTTATAAACCACCAAGGCCAAGGTTTCGAGTAGCGCACGCGAGTACTTGCTAGGCTTCTCATCCCAATGTTGAGTAACCCATTGTTTGTAGTCTTCACGGGTTTGAAAGCGAAAGCCACTGGCGGTTTCAACAAGTTCAAAGCCGTTATTGCTATAGCCATCGACTAATTCAGCAAGCGCAATTATAATGTCATCACGATTAACAAGATCTTCTGTTTGAAAGAAACCAAGTAACTTTTCAACACTTAAAGGTTTATCAGCGCTGATTAGAATCGCTTCGAGAATGGGTTGTAGTTTTTCTTTTTTCATGTGCGCCGATTCTAACATGAAGCAGAAAAAGTAGGGAATTATCGTTTTGGGTTTATGTTGAACGAAGAGAAGTTCTAAAAAAGAAAGTGCTTCGCAACTTCGTGGTGAATGGCCTTGTAAGTTTTCTAAATCGCCCGCATTGCAAATAAAAAACCGGTCAAAGTAAGCCACGCAAATACATGAACAATAAGTGCCAGCTTGTAATGTGTAATTAATTCATCGGGGTGAATACTACTAAGTATAAAGGGGCGGCCGTCTGTGGGGCTGGAAACGACGTGGCTTGCAGGCTGTTGGTAGATTTCTTCTAAGCGCTCATCAACCATTCTATCGGCGGCATTTCTTACGGTTGTCATTTCGGTGTCATCAATGACGCCATCGTTGTCTTTATCAAAATAGTCTAAAAACTTTGTAGAATCACGCTTCCATTCGGTAATTTTTGAACTGACTAGTGCTTTTCGTTCATGTTCATTTCTTTGTTTGTTGAGCGTTTCAAACTGCCCGAGCACATAGATAGTTTCTGCAGGGTAAATTGCATGAAAGCGGTAGGGCGCGTAATGCTGTAGCGGGGTGATTACTTCGGCATCTCGCGGGTCTATGGTGCAAATACCCTTGCCATCATTGAGTAAAAAACCGGCAGAACTGGTGTAAAGATATTTATTGTACCAAACCATCGGTGGCAGCTCTTTATGTGGGCCTCTGACGACCTCGCCATCGTATAGCGAAACCTTGCCTTTTAAAACGGCATAACCCTGTGCGGCTGAATTTAGTCGGGTACTCGGTGTGTCTTCTATTAAGCGAATGCGTCGGTACAGTACAAAAGCCCATAGCAAACTCATTAGCGATAAGGCCGTTATATAAGTGGCTCTATTGATGATGCTGGTATCGTTGAACAGGAAAATTGCAGGAAATAAACCGAGATAGAAAAGTGAGCTGATTGAGCGTATCAGCAAGCCTTTTAAATGTGTAAAAAGGCTAGAACTGGGACTAAAGAAGGAGAATAAATACTGGTGAAGTCCAATCGTCCACGCAAGAATGAGCGCTAAATAAGTGCCAGCTTTTAACAACGCACCTTCAATAGATATTTGCCCTTTAAAGACATGAACGATGAGCACCACGACCGAGACGTACCACATAAACCAAATCAGTGGTTTTATGATGCCGGAAGGGCGGAGTGGCATAGACATGGGTCGTGTCAACTAGGATTGAAAGCTTGCGCCTACATCAATATCTTGTAGCTCTTCAACTTTAAACTCTAATAAATCAAACTCCTTAAAATCAAAAATATTAGCTACGATATTGTCCGGAAATTGCTGAATGCGCGTGTTACTGAGTGCTGCGGTGTCGTTATAAAATTCACGTCGATCAGAGATGCTCTCTTCTAAGGTTGTAATGCGTGACTGTAAACGCAAAAAAGCGTCACTGCCGCGTAACTCTGGGTAATCTTCTGCCACGGCAAATAAGCCGTTTAAGCTTGCGGTTAGGTTAGTTTCTGCTGAGCCAATTTGCGGGATATTTTTTGCCTTCATCGCGGACTCAACCATGTTACGTGCTTTGATGACTCTTTCTAAAGTTTCCTGCTCAAACTTCATGTGCTGCTTACAGGTGTCAATTAGCTTGGGTAATTCACTGTTACGTTGTTTGAGTAAAACATCAATATTACTCCACGATTTTTTGGTGTTGTTTTTAAGCGTAATCAATTGGTTAAAAATCGCGATACCCCAAACGATAGGCGTTGCGATAAATCCTAGAAAAACGATTAGACTGATGTTCATGGGAGTTCCTGTTATTTTTATTAATTATCTGTGATTTTACCAGTATCAAAACCAGAGCGTTTATTTTTGGATAAGCGGTTAGAATGTACTACCTCGAGATCAAACCATAAGCAATCCACAGCATAACAAGCCCAATAATCAGATTAAGTGTTTTCCATGCAGAGGGTTTTGCAAATAAAGGTGCTAAGAAACGCGCGCCGTAGCCTAAACCGAAAAACCAGATAAATGAAGCGCTAACAGCTCCAAAGGTGAACAGTATTTTATCGTCTGCGGAATAGGGAGCAGCGATACTGCCGATGAGAAGCACGGTATCTAAGTACACATGCGGGTTTAAAAAAGTCAGCGCTAATACGGTAGTGATAACCGTTTTGGTGTTTTGGCTGGTATTAGCGGTGGCGGTTTTTAAGGTTTCTCCGCTAAAAGCAGAACGAAAACTGATTATAGCAAATAGGCTTAAATAAGCCGCGCCGAACCATGAAATCCATTTCAGCCATTCAGGGTTTTGTTTGATGATCACGCCAACACCACTTGTGCCTAAGGTTATTAATAAAGCGTCAGAAACAGCACAGATTAGGCAGATCAAAAATACATGACTTTTTAATAGGCCTTGTTTTAGCACATAAGCATTTTGTGACCCGATGGCAATAATAAGACTGCCACCAAGGAGTAAGCCGGTGAAGAAAATATTCACTTCTGATTACCGTTTAAGGTGTTTTAAAAAGTGTCCTTCGAGTAGTTTGAAGGCAAACACAATAGTAAAAGTGAGGGCGAGATAAAACAATCCCACGCTTATGAATGATTCAAATGGCGCATAATAACGAGAGTTAATTATTTTAGCCGCACCAAATAAATCAACCAATGTAATCACACCTGCAAGTACCGTTGCGTGCAGCATAAAGATGACTTCATTGCCGTACATGGGGATAGACCGGCGTAGCGCGCTGGGTAAAATAATATGGCGGTATTGATCCCAGCGGTTCATGCCGCAGGCTTCGGCAGCTTCGAGTTCGCCTTTGGGTGTTTGTAAAATGGCACCTCTGAAAATCTCCGCAGTATAGGCAGCAGTATTCAGTGAAAAAGCAATAATTGCGCACCAATACGCTTCTTTAAAAATAAGCCATAAGCTACTTTCACGAAGCCACTCAAATTGCGCTAAGCCGTAATAAATAATAAAGATCTGAATCAGTAGTGGCGTACCACGAAAAATATAGATAAATATTTTAACCGGTGTTCTCAACCAAGTATTTTTTGAAGCGGCCATAATGGCTAAGGGGATTGACAAGAAAAAACCGATTGTTAACGAAATTGCTAATAGCTGTAAGGTTAAGCCGAGGCCTTTGAAGAGTAGGGGTAGATTGTCGATTATGATTGAAAAGTCCATTAATCCACCTTAAGGAATCTCTGAATAACCTAGCTGAATTCTGGCAACGCCAAGTTTTCAAATTCGAGGCATTGATTTATAGCATAGTTATTCTATGGTTTAAATCAATAACGAAGAAGTTGGAAACTTGGCTAAGCCCCGTAGGGCGAGTTTACAAGGCACCAACTCCGTTGTTGTTATTTTTTGCGAAGGGAGCAACCATTCTCAAAAAATACGCCTAGGACTTGGTGCCTTGTAAACTCGCAGAATCCAACTAGGTTGTTCAGAGCTTCCTTAACTTAATGCTTTTTCATGTTTGGTGTAACGACGCTCTAACCATTGCATAGCAAGGTCGCTGACAGCAGTAATGATTAAAAAAAGTGCACCGACTAAAACATAAAAAGTGAAAGGTTGACGTAATGTATCGCCGGCAACTTTGGCGTTAAACACCATGTCCTCCAGCCCAATGACTGATACGAGTGCGGTGGTTTTGACTAGCACCAACCAGTTATTAAAGAACCCCGGTAGCGCATGGCGAATCATAGCGGGAAAAGTAATATGCAAAAATACCTGTAGGCCAGTCATGCCATAGGCATGCCCCGCCTCAATTTGACCTTTAGAAACAGCCATAATTGCACCGCGAAAAGTCTCCCCCATATAGGCACCAAAAATAAAGCCAATGGTGATAATGCCAGCAATGAAAGGATCTATATCAATATAGCTCCAGCCAAACTTTTCACCGAGGTTATTTACTAATATTTGCCCGCCAAAGAAAATTAGCATCATTAAAACAAGGTCAGGAATGCCACGAATCACGGTGGTATATAAGGTAGCGATAAACTTAGAAATTGGACCACCGTATAAACGAGCAGATGCCGTCAACATGCCAAGAATAACGGCAAAAAATAGGGAGAGAAGGGCAACCTCGATGGTTAGAATCATGCCCTTAAGGATTAGTGGCAGATAGCCACCGAAGTAATCATTCATTTAGAAAGCTCCGCCCTGAGTTGGGCGAAGTGATATATTTATTCAAATATTTCGAAGTCAAAGTACTTCTTTCTTATCGTGTCATAGACACCATCGGCACGAATTGCTTTAATCGCAGCGTTAAATTTTTCGGTCAATGCCGTATCTTCTTTGCGTAAAGCAATACCGATGCCCTCACCAAAATATTTAGGGTCGGTATAGCTATCACCGATGAATTCGTAGTCCTTTCCTTTCTCTGATTTTGTGAATTCTAATAGTACAAATGCATCAGCAAAAACCAAGTCCACGCGCCCAGCGTTTAAGTCGAGGTAGGCTTCTTCCTGAGTGCCATACCGTTTAATATCTACGCCTTCACCAAACTCGCCGGTAATAAACTTATCCGATACTGTACCTCGCTGAACGGCTACACTTTTACCTTTTAGGCCTTCTTTTGAAACTTTAATGTCAGAACCTTTTTTAGTGATGAAACGAGCCGGTGATTTGTAGTAATGGTTTGAGAATGCCACTTTTTCTTTGCGTTCATCAGTCATCGACATGGAGGCGATTATTGCATCGTATTTCTTCGCCAAAAGAGCCGGAATAATGCCATCCCAATCTTGCTTAACAAGCTCACATTTCACCTTCATGCTGTCACATAAGGCATGAGCAATATCAATATCGAAACCTTCAAGCTTGCCATCTTTAGTGGTTTGGCTGAACGGAGGGTAGGCGCCTTCTACGCCGATGCGAACAACTTCAGTGGTTTTTGCAGCCGGTTGTGCTTCAGCTTCCGCCTTTTTTTCTTTTGCGGGTTCTTTGTTTCCACAGCCTACAATTAATAGTGTTGTAAAGCTGGCTATTACTAATGATTTTAGTGTGTTGCTTAGCATAATGTCTTCTCCTTGGTTGTATGCTTAGTGTATTGTTTGTTTAGTACTCTTTAGAAATAAACTGTTTAAATTGTTGTGACTTGGGTTTTGTAAAAACGTCTTGTGGCGGCCCATCTTCAACGATAATGCCTTCGTCAAAAAAGATTACACGGTTGGATACATCTCGAGCAAATGCCATTTCGTGGGTGACGACTAGCATGGTGCGGCCTTGTTCTGCTAAATTACGAATAACATTTAGCACCTCTTCAACGAGTTCAGGGTCAAGCGCAGAGGTTGGCTCATCAAACAACAAAATATCCGGTTCCATTGCTAACGCTCTAGCAATCGCGACACGTTGCATTTGCCCACCCGATAACTGCCCTGGATAATAGTATAGTCTATCGGTCATATTTACTTGGGATAAATACTTCTCGGCTCGCTGATTGGCATCTGATTTGGATAATTTGAGCGCCGTTTTTAACGCAACGGTAACATTATCTAGCACGGTCATATGTGACCATAAATTAAACTGTTGGAACACCATCGCCATGCGCGTGCGTAAACGGCGTACCTGTGCTATATCGCTAATTACTGAGTTACCTTTGCGGTTGTCGTTGACGGTGATGGTTTCACCGCTCAAGCTAATCGTTCCGCTGGTTGGTGTTTCCAAAAAGTTGATGCAGCGAAGAAATGTACTTTTGCCAGAGCCACTGCGCCCTAAAATAGAAATAACATCCCCTTTTTTAGCATGTAGTGAAACACCTTTGATAACCTCTAGTGCACCAAAGTTTTTATGTAGGTTTTTTATCTGTAACAATTACCGTGCCTGTTTTAGGGTATTGCGTAGATTGTAGACTATTTGAGTAATGACGGATCAAAATTTATAGAATAATTATTTTTTACTGAACGTTGAATAATTATTCAAATCAACCCTCTTTCTTTGTTAAAGGTGTTTGATCGTTGTCGTCCTTACTTGTTGAAAGCTTTTCACTGTTAACGGGGGGTACTTTACTTAATGCAGCTTTAACTTTTTTGTAATACGCCGACTGTTCAGTGGCAGACTCAGCTTGAATTGATGTTTTGTCAGTTTCTTGGGGTGCATTATTGAATGTTAAAAAGCTTTGGTTGATTTCACTTAATGCCGAGGATATTTGTAACTCTTGATTGTTAAGCCTTTCTTCTAGCTTTTTGTTTTTTTCTTTTTCGGCTAACAACTGCTGTTTAAGAGTATTTAACTGTAAGTCATTCGGGCCTTGTTCTTTGAATCCCACCCCATCGGTATGCATAGGTACAATATTATCAATATTCACTACTAATTCTTTTATCACTGAGGGGGAATCAGGCTGGGCAGGAGTGGAATTTTGATTAATATTACCTGTGTTTCTTACGATAATATTTAGCACAAATAAAACAAAGAGTGCGAGAAATATCCAAAAAGCGTATTGCTTAGCGTATCGCTTAAAGTAGAGGTAACCAATATATAGTTTTCGTCTGAGTGAGCTTTCATCTTCACGGTTAATTTTTTTAGGTAGTGTATTTGTCATAATCATATTATCTAACTTTAGTATTAATATCAGCAGTTTATTGGTTTTTTATTCAAACACGATGGTTTCAGCCCTAGTATGTTAAAAATTACTGATAAAAGGTCTTGGAATGTGCAAAAAAACTCCTGAGTATGGATTTTCCACAGTCTTATTTTTTTACATGGCGTGATTGTGAACTTGTTTTTATTATTCAGAGCTTTCTAATATTAAGTTTCCATCTAGGTTACGACTATTATTATCAGGGTAATATTATAATAATAAGCCCTAGATGAAACTTCCTACAGTAGTACCTACCAGTCTCTTCATAACTTTTGTTGCTAGCTCTCTATCCATTATGATAGTGGCAAAGGCTTTTGGTGATGATTTTATCAATAAAAGATCATCGGTTTTAAATATCATTACAACTGATAAGTTTGAATTGTCACTAACTGAAAAAGAAAGCCTCTGGTTAAATCAGCAGCCTGTAATTAAGTTAGGTATTGATCGCGCTTTTCCACCGTTCGGATCAATCACTGAAGACCGAACCTATGTTGGCTTTTCAGCCGATATTATGCGAATTATTGAGCATCGTTTAGGCTTTAAGTTCGATATTCAAAAAGATACTCCATGGAACAAAACAATGGAGATGGCTAAAGCAGGGGAGATTGATATGATTTCCGCCTTGGTTAGCTCTAAAAAAAGGAAGGTGTTCTTAGACTTCTCCGACCCCTATATTAAAAACCCTACAATTATTATTAGTGATGCTGAAAAAAATGGATATATTGGATCATTAAAAAACTTAAAGGGAAAAACCGTAGCTATCGAACGTGGTTCTTATAGTGCTAACGTTTTAAGTCAGGAATATCCACAGATAAAGTTAATTCTTGTACAAAATACCAGTCAAGCATTGAGCCTAGTGGAAATTGGTGAGGCTGAAGCTTATGTCGGTAATGGTGTAACCGCAAGTTACTTGATAAGGAGCTTGGGGTATCACAACTTATCATACTCAGGGCAAACGGAATATAGTAGCAGTCATAGTATTGGTTTTACAAAAAGGAATGAAATATTAGCAAGTACTGTTAAAAAGGCGCTTGCATCTATATCAAAGCATGATATAGATATAATTGCTAATTATTGGTTTGGGGTTAGTAACAATTCACTGATCCATAAGAGTACAGCAATTAAAATTGGGATGATGCTTCTTTCTCTATTACTTTTGTTGTCAGTATGGGCATTGACTCTTCGTAATACAAAAAATGCTTTAAAGCTAAGTCAAGAAGAGATGAAAAAACAATCTGAAGTTGATTCATTGACGGGTTTGGGTAACCGCAGGAATTTTTATAGCTATCTAAACAAAATTATTGATAGTACGGAAGGTCGCCAATTTACTTTAATTTTCATTGACTTGGATTTATTCAAAGAAGTGAATGATACACTTGGTCATAGGGTGGGGGATCTTTTACTTGTTGATGTAGCAAAACGATTAATAAGGTGTATCCCGCATGATTCAGCTTGTGTGGCACGAATTGGTGGTGATGAATTCATGGTTATACTACCTGATGTTAAAGATAAGTTTGCTATAGAGGAGATTATCCAAAAAATTAAAGCTGAATTAAATAATACCTTTATTATTCAGGAAAATGTTATGACTGTTACTGCAAGTATCGGCATAACACGTTACCCTAGTGACGCTAATGACGCAGAGCAACTTGTAATCAACAGTGATCAAGCTATGTATGCGTCTAAAAAGAAAGGTCGTAATTGCCACTCTTATTTCAATAAAGAGATGTATGAAGAGATCCAATATAAAAATCAATTAACGCTTGACCTGAGACAAGCAGTAACCAAAAAGCAATTTATTTTACACTATCAACCTATTGTTGACTTGAAAGACAATTCTATTAAAAAAGCAGAGGCGCTAATACGTTGGAACCATCCAAATCGTGGCTTAGTTTCACCTTTAGAGTTTATCCCGTTGGCTGAAGAAATTGGGATAATTAATGAGGTAGGCAACTGGGTCTTTGAAGAAGCGATAGAATTTACGACGAAGATACAAAGAGAATCTAGTCAGAGCTTTCAAATGACAATAAACACATCACCTGTCCAATATGGAAAGAATGGTATGGATGTGCCCTCTTGGTTTGAATATTTAGGGCGTTTTGGTTTAAGCGGCGAAAATATTATTGTTGAAATTACTGAGGGTGTTTTAATGGAAACGCGGGAATCAGTCGTTGACCGTCTATTCCAGTTAAGAGATTTAAAAGTAGGTGTGGCGATAGATGATTTTGGTACAGGATACTCTTCACTTTCTTATTTGAAAAAATTTGATATTGATTATTTAAAAATTGATCAATCCTTTGTTAAGAACTTAACTAAAGGGTCTGATGATGATATTTTGATACAAGCTATTGTCGTTATGGCTCATCAGTTAGGTGTAAAAGTTGTTGCCGAAGGTGTCGAAACGGAACTTCAAAAAGAACTTTTGGTTGCATCGGGTTGTGATTTTGCGCAGGGCTACTTCTTTTCAAAACCCTTAGATGATTCTGCATTTTTAGCTTTTCATAAAAATTGGAATGAAAACAACTCGCTAACAACGCTTTAAAAAGTGATGTTTTATAAGAAACCTTGATCGGGTTTCCATAAGGAGAACCTGATTAAGTCGATTAGAATTTAGCGCAGAAAAATCTGTCGCTATTTTTCATGAAGTGAGTCGTAATAGTCACTCTATTGCGCCGATCTTCGTGGAAAATATCGGCAGATTTGGCAAGCTAAATATAATTGGACTTGATCAGGGTCTCCTTAAGAAGCCTCGAACTTAAAAAAGAATTTCGCACTCCTTGATGCTGAAAAGACAATATCAGTTACGTTATTCAAAGTTCTTACTAATATTCTTATCAATTTGCTTGAGGGCAATAAATGACAGAAGCAACGTCAGCAATAAGCAATACGCAAGCATCAACGAGCACGACTGTTTGCCGTATTTGTGAAAATAGCGAACATAATGTTGATTACGAAGTCCGTGAAATGATGCTGGGTTTACGCACAGTTCATAACTATTTTGAATGTGCCGACTGTGGTTGTTTACAAATCGCTGAAGTGCCTGACAATATTCAATCATTTTACCCTAGTGATGATTACTATTCTTATGACAAAGTTAAAGCAGCATCGGGTATTAAAGGCTTTTTGATTAGAAAACGTGACCGCTACGCTGCAACAGGCTCGTGCCTGCTTGGCAAAATCATGCAACGCTTTCAACCGCATGACAAACTACCTTCATTACAACATACTAAAGTCACCCTTGATTCAAACATTCTTGATGTAGGCTGTGGTGCAGCGCATCTGCTACACTCAATGAAAGAAGCGGGCTTCAAGAACTTATTAGGTATTGACCCTTTTAATAAAGATGATATAAATTATGACAATGGTTTAAAAGTTGAAAAAAAATCAATTCATGATTTAACCCTTAATAATGAATCGGGAGACTGGGATTTAATCATGTTCAACCACTCTTTTGAGCATGTTTTTGATCAGCATGACGTTCTCGATAAAGTTTTTGAATTACTAAAACCCGGTGGCGTTTGCATGATTCGCATTCCTACCGTTACTTCTTGGGCTTGGCGTAGTTATGGCGTTGATTGGGTACAGCTTGATGCACCGCGTCACTTTTTCTTACATTCAATCCGCAGCATGCAGGTTTTAGCAGATCAAATGGGGCTTATCTTAGACGATGTTGTTTATGACTCATTTGCTTTTCAGAGCTGGGGTAGCATCCAGTACCAACACGACATTGCATTACAAGATGAAAATTCGTATGCAGTTAACCCTGATAAATCTCGCTTTAGTGCTGAAGACATTCGTGAATTTGAGGAACATAGCAAAGAGTTGAACCATTCAAAATCAGGTGATCAGGCTGCTTTTTACCTAAAGAAACCCACATAAGTATTTATGACTAAATTAACTAAACAAAAAATACTCGCAATCGCCTCGCCTGGTGGGCATTGGATTCAATTAAATAAAATTTGCAAACCTTTAGAAAACCAATTTGATATAGTTTATATAACGCCTGGGGCTAAATACAGCACGGATAAAGATAGCAAGAGGATCATCAATATTACCGATGCTAGTGCCGATAGTAAGTTAAAACTAATTCCACTGGTGCTACAACTCATCACTATTTTCATAAAAGAGCGCCCTACAGCGATCATATCAACAGGTGCTGCTCCGGGTGCGATTGCCATTTTGTTAGCCAAGATTTTACCCATTAAGACCATATGGGTCGACAGCATTGCTAATGTCGCACAACTTTCACGATCTGGTCGAATTATAAAAAATATTGCTGATAAAGTAATCACTCAATGGGAGCCATTAAGTGACGGCCATAAAATCAGCTACCAAGGATCAATATTATGATCTTCGTTGCCGTTGGAACACAGTTCTCGTTTAATCGTTTAATTCAATACATGGATGAATGGGCAATATCAGATAGCAACAAAAAACAAGAAATAGTCACCGCGCAAATTTCAGACGGTGATTATCTGCCTAAAAATATCGAATATGAACGCTTTATGAGCGCTGAAACTTACAATAAAAACATCCGTGAAGCGTCTGTATTTGTCTCCCATGCCGGTATGGGTAATATCATTAGCGCGCGCGATCAACAAACGCCGATTATAGTAATCAACCGCCAGTTAGCACTAGGCGAACATCGCAATGACCATCAGGCAGAAGGCCTAAAATGGATGGGGAAATTAGAAGGTGTCTATACGGCATCGACCCAAGATGAACTTTACTCTCACCTGAACAATATTAAGGAATTAATGCCTGCAACACATTCTCACGTAGGAAACCAACAACTGAGTGACTATATTGCCGACTTTATTCTTCATGGTGATGGTAAAGCATCCTTGGTTAAACTTTAAATGATGGTCAATATTTCTAAGGGCTATGCTTAATAAAGTTCTCCGCAACCCTTTATTAATTCAAAGCTTGCTATCAATCATTGCGCGCTTTGTGGGGGTCGCTCTCAATTTCGCTGTGGCTAAAATTATTACCACAGAATTACCCCGAGCCGAAGCAGGCATGTTATTTCTATTAATGACCTTTGTAACCGGCTTTGCATTGTTTAGCAGAATTGGCATCGACCAGCTTCTAGTTAAAGAAGTAGCTTCTGCAAATGATAACGACAATGCATTCAAACATGGGTTCTTACGCAGTAGTTACCGCTTTATAACGATATTTTCACTCGGGTTTATCACTTTCTGGTTAATTCTTAGCCCCCTTTTACAAAAATATTTTTTTGATAATCAGATTAATCTTAATTACTTGATGCTCGCCAGTGTCGGCATTTTATTTTATAATATTATTGTTATTAACAGCACTTATCTGAAAGCGATCAAACAAACCGTAAAAGCAGTGCTATCTCAAAACGCCTTACCTGCTATCACTTTATTGGTTTTAATCGCGGTGTTTTGGGGCGGTTTTCGAGAGCAACAGGCCTTTATCAACCTGTATACCCTCTCCCTATTGTTAGCGAGCATGGTTGCAATTTTTATGACAAAAGCAGCACTATTTAGCCAAACAGTAACAGCTAAAGACTCGCAACGTTTTAAAACACTGATTAAAAAATCGCTCCCTTTAGCCCCTATTTCGTTTATCTCATTTTTAATGATTTTTGCCGATAAAATCATGGTAGGACTTTATTCAACCAACGCGGATGTCGCGCTATATGAAATCGCTGGGCGCGTTTCTTTTATCGTACTATTTTTTCTCGGCGCATTGGAGGCCACGATTTACCCCCGACTTTTAAATGTAGCCAGCCAGAAACCAAACCATTTACGATCGTTCTTCTGGCAATCTACAGCATTGGTCGTAGCAATTGTTTTTAGTATAAGTTTAGCCATGTATTTTCTATCTGATTTAATTTTAGGTTTCTTTGGTAATGCTACAAACGACTATACTTTAGCCAGCGAATCACTACAGATCCTATTATTCGCTCAACTATTTAGAGCCATTAGCCTAACCTTTTCGTTTATGTTTATCATTCGTGAAAAAGTCCGTTATTTGAATATTATTTTAGGCTTAGCGCTTGCGGCTAATTTAATTAGTAATGCTTTTTTAATCCCGATTTATGGCATTAATGGAGCAGCTCTAGCAACATTATTTGCCAATGTTTTTTTATTAGTTGCCGTATTATCGCTATTTTATTTTCATACGCTTTTACAGCAACCTTTCACACAAAAACAGGAGGTCGATTAACATGATCATTCGATTGCTTGGCCTACTGTTTGTGGTGTCTATTTTCATTCCCGTAGAGTTTCATGTGCTTGCAGGCTCTCTGCGCCTAGAAACCTACCGAGTAGTACTTGCGCTTGCGTTAATTTATGCCTTCATCAATATTCGGCAAGTACTTAAAAGTGCTGATATTATTGATATTCTTTTATTCTTTTTCGTGATCCTTGCGAGCGCCAGTTTAATTTATAATCACGGACTACAAAAAGGCATTGAATCTGCCGGTATTTTAATTATTGAAATACTGGGGGCATTCTATTTAGCACGCTTATTTATTACCACGCCAAAGGCTTATTACCAAATTAACAGCTGGTTTGTGCTCGCCTTAGCCGTTTTGGTACTATTTTCACTGTACGAAGCATTTGCTAAGCACCGAATTTTACATGAGTGGGCCAAAAATATAACAGGCAATGATGCTCTGGATTACCGCTTATACACCCATCATTATATCCGCATGGGCATTTTACGAACGACTAATTTATTTGCTCACCCAATTCTTTACGGCACGATAGGCGCTATTTTCTTTCCCTTTATTGTCTTGTTAACGCTGTATAAGTTTAAACTTAGCAATCTTATAAAAGCCATTGCACTCTTTATTGGGATGATCTCAACGCTTTCATCGGCACCTTTATTATCTATCGCCTTTCAAGGAATGACAGCCGTTTTAGCGCGATTTTGGTCCGGCGGTAAACGCTTTTGGTTTGGCTTTGGTTTTATTGCAATATCTGGCATGATCTTAATAAGCTCCGTGTCTAACCGTGGTTTTTTTGCAATCCTCATCTCCAATCTTACATTCAATCCCGCTACAGGCTATTGGCGAATGTTACAGTGGAAATACACCATGGATGATATTACCGATCATCCACTTTTTGGCATTGGTTTAAATGACTGGACTCGTCCTAGCTGGATGAACAATAGTATTGATAGTTTCTGGCTATTAATGACACTTCAACATGGCATTATTGCTAGCTTTATACTTTTATTCTTATGTCTATATGCCGTTTTTCATGTTTTAAATCGTTTACATAAGCATCATCCTGCCAGCCGCTGGATGGTTAAATCGTGGATTCTTGCTTTTATGTCACTCATTTTAATTGGCTTTACAGTTGATTATTTTGGCAAAATTCAACCACTTTTTTTCTTTATTTTAGGCTCTATTGGTTGGGCTAATAATTATCCTAAACTAAACAAAATCATCAACGCTATGAGCCAAAGGGCTAAGCTACGGTCTGCCCAAAATAAACAACGACAGGGTAAAGTAGCAAACAGGTCTCCCTTAGGAGAGCAATCATGAGAGCTCGCTTTATTAATCAAAACATGTTTATGGTTTTAGTTAACCTACGTAATAAGTTACTCTATGCAAGAACTTGGTATTTGCGCACCATCTACGGTATGAATATTGCTAAAGATGTCCGCATTTCATTTAAAGCACGCATTGACAAAACCAACCCTCAAGGCTTAACCATTGGTGAAAAAACTATGGTAACGTTTGATGCTATCGTGCTCTCACATGATTATGCATCACGCAGGCATGCTGCCAAGACCACTATTGGTTCACACTGTTTTATTGGTTGCGCATCCGTTGTTTTACCTAATATCACTATCGGCAATCATTGCATTATTGCTGCTGGAAGTGTTGTAACACGAGATGTACCTGATAACTGTATCGTGGCAGGAAACCCTGCTAAAATAATCAAGACAGGTATCGATACTATTGATTATGGTATGTTAACCGAAGATTATTTATCGCAAGCAACGCCTGATAAAATGCAACCACCATCAGATAGAGTTAGCAATGAGCCAGCTTGATATTATTCTCGTTTCCTATAATACCGCCGAATATACAAAACGCGCGATTGAATCTGTTTACGATGAAACCAAACAAACCGACTTCAATATTATTATGGTGGACAATAATTCTAGCGATAACTCGGTTGAACTAATTGCCCAACACTTCCCGGACGTTAAGATCATCCAAACAGGTACAAACTTGGGTTTTGCAGGTGGTGTAAATGTGGGAACTAAAGCCAGTAATAGTGAATTTATTCTTTTGCTTAACCCAGATACGGTAATCCTCGAAGGAGCCATCGATAAATTGATGGATTACGCCCACAAGACCCCACAATCAGGGATATGGGGTGGCATAACCTTGAATAATGATTTAAGCCTAAATCCGAACAATGCCCGTGCCCAACTTTCTTTTAAAAACCTATTGTTTAGCGCACTAGGACTAAGTAAAGCCTTTAATAAGAGTTGTTTTTTTAATCATGATAATTATGGGTGCTGGGATCGAAACAGCGAACGTGAGGTCGATGTGATTACGGGTTGCTTCTTTTTAACACCAAGATCACTTTGGGAAGAGCTAGAGGGCTTAGATGAAACTTTCTTCATGTACGCCGAAGAAGCCGATTATTGCATTAGGGCCATCAAAAAAGGCTACCAACCCCGTGTTACGCCACTAGCAAAAATAATCCATCATGGCGGTGTAAGCGAAACTAACTTATCAGGGAAAATGCTTAAGCTCTTAAAAGGCAAAGCTGAACTAATCAACAAACACTATGCCAGCTGGAAAAAACCATTATATAAAGGCCTACTGCTGGCACATGTCGTGAATAAACTTATGGCTTTTAATCTGATATCACTTATTAAAAAAGAAAAAATCACCGAACGTAATGAGTGGCGCACCATTTATAACCAACGCAAACAATGGCTACAGGGCTACCAGTAAATTATGGCTACCGTAATTGTACCCGCTCACAATGAAGCAACCGTGATTGAAGACTGCCTTAACAGTCTAGTGAATCAAACTGGGGTTGACCATATTATCGTACCTTGCAACGGCTGTACTGATAACACTGTTGAGATTGTTAAAAATAAGTTCCCCGAGGTCATTTGTTTAGACATAAAAAAACCCTCTAAGACCAATGCACTTAATGTTGCCGAACAAAAAGCGCAAGAGCTTGGCGTCACCTATCCTATCTTTTACATTGATGCGGATACTAAGCTTAGCAGCAATTGTATTACTCTCATTACACAAAAAATGTCCGAGGGCAGTATTTTATTATCTGCCCCAACCCCTATCATTAATACTCAAAAATCATCATGGCTAGTAAAAACCTATTACAAGGTTTGGACTAGCCTTCCCTATATTAAAGAAGGTGTTATCGCGACCTGTAGCTTTATTGTGAGTGAGCAAGGCAGACAGCGTTTTGATAAGTTTGCCGATGTTATTGGTGATGATGGATTTATACGTTGCCATTTTAAAAATAGTGAAATAGCCAATATCGGGGGCGCTGAAATCTATATAACCGCACCCCGTGATTTTTACTCATTATTAAAAATAAAAACCCGTGCACGACTCGGTAATATGGAGTTAATTAGCAAAAAAAAATGCCCTATAATTGAGAAGAAAAACTACAGCAACGTGATGAAAAAGAAGCTACTGAGCAAGGACTTTATCTCTACAACTATCTACATCGCCATTGCCTCAATCATAAGACTCAGAGCCAAAACCCAATTTAAAAAAATTCAGTCTTATCAATGGGAAAAAGATACTTCTTCTCGTTAATCATAAGCTTACAAGGCACTTCTTATTTAGTATTTTCTTTTATCTGGAAATATGTTGCTTTTGCGCAACAATAGTGCAAAATAGTCTGGTGAAAAGGGTATGATATTTCGCCTTTTATATTGAACTTTAGATTAATAATAACCCCCCAAATTATAGGCAACCAGTCGCTTATATTTATTATTAACTCAGGAGAACTTATCATGGATGACCGACACATAAGCTCAGAGCTCATTTATCGAATTACTGATATTTCGGTTATTCTCTTCATCTTGTTTTTGGGTGCTCCTTATACCAATTTTTATAATGTGGAAGGCTACTTAGTTGCAGGTTTAAGTGCCGTTGTAATCTTTGGTTTGGTGGGTCGTTTTACAGATATTTATACCTCTTGGAGTGGGCGCCCTTTAAGCGATGAAGCTATCCGAGTGACCATGGCATGGCTACTCACTTTTATGTCTTTAGTTTTTATTGGATTTATCACTAAAACTAGTGAGCAATTCTCACGCGTTGTACTCGTTGCATGGCTTGTTGCAACACCACTATTACTTGTTTTAGCGCGATTTATTTTACGTCAAATATTCTCACGCTTACGCAGAATGGGCGTAAATAATCGTACTGTTGCCATTGTTGGCATGACTAGAAACGGGCTAGATTTCGCAAAAGACTTAGAAAGTAAACCTGAGTTTGGTTACAAAGTTGCCGGCTTCTACGATGACCGTGAAGACCGCATTCACAAAAATGTATTAAATCACTATCAAGACTTAGGTAATTTTGACGACATGATCAAATCAGCCCGTAATGGCGAGTGGGATCAAATTTATATCGCATTACCTGTGGAAGCACGTAAACGCATGTTACGTCTGTTAGATCAACTCTCTGATAGTGCGACACCGGTTCGCTTGCTACCAGACTTTTTTACCACAAACTTACTAAAAAGCAAATTTATTGAAATTGCAGACAACCCTGTACTGTGCATCTATGATTCACCTTTTTCAGCAGACCACGCCTTTATCAAACGGATTGAAGATTTACTAGTTGGCGGCATTATCCTCACACTGATTTCACCCATACTAGTTGCAATCGCAATTGCTGTGAAGGTAACCTCAAAAGGCCCTGTGCTCTTTAAACAAACCCGTTATGGTCAAAAAGGTGAAAAAATTAAAGTTTGGAAATTTCGCTCTATGACCGTCTGTGAAGATGGGGATACTGTCACACAAGCAACACGGGGAGATAGCCGTTACACTAAGATTGGTGAGTTCTTACGGAGAACGTCTTTAGATGAGTTACCTCAGTTTTTCAATGTTTTACAAGGCACAATGTCTATCGTCGGTCCGCGCCCACATGCTGTGGCACATAATGAGCAATATCGCCAAATTATCCCTGGATACATGTTACGTCATTTAGTAAAACCCGGCATCACAGGCTGGGCGCAGATCAATGGCTGGCGCGGTGAAACGAATACCATTCATAAAATGCGTAAGCGGATTGAGTTTGATTTAGAGTATATGCGCGAGTGGAGTTTATGGCTTGATATGAAAATTATCTTCTTAACCATTTTCCGTGGTTTTAATGATAAAAATGCCTACTAAACTAATACGTTTTCCGAGCATAACCCTTTTTGCAGCTTGATCAAATAACATTTACGCGCTTTATTGCAGCACTCTCCGTAGTCTTTTTTCACTACGGACAAAGTGTATTTCCTGCTAACATCCCTTTTTTATTTGAAAATATAACCGCTGGCCCTATTGCAGTAGGTTACTTTTATGTTTTATCTGGCTTCATTATGGCAATTGCCTATTACCAGCCGGATAAAAACAAACAACATGCAATCAACAAAAAGAAGTATTGGATTGCTCGCTTTGCCAGAATATACCCTGTTTACCTTGTTGCACTTTTATTAATTGCCGTGGCTAAACTAAGCGTAATTGCAGTCAACCCTGCTCAGTTACCCTTACACCTGTTGTTACTTCAATCTTGGATTCCAAGCTACCCGATTACACTCAACACTCCTGGGTGGTCTCTTTCTGTTGAAGCATTCTTTTACCTTTGTTTGCCATTCCTGTTAATTTGGGTCTATAAATTTGGTATTCGCTCGTTAGTCATTTTTTGCATTGTCATATGGTTAATAACCCAAGTGGTGTTATTAACAAGCCTTAACTCAAGCTTCTACGCACCCAAAACATTACTACATGATTTTATCTATTATAATCCACTAATGCATCTAAACTCCTTTATTGCAGGTTTAGTTGTCGGTATTTTATTTAAAAAAAGTGCACCTTCTTCAGCAAAAAGAGACCTGTCACTCTGGATTATTTTTTCCTTCACTATTATTTTTCTCCTTATTTGGGGTAGACCGCATATCGAAAACCTTTTAAATTATAAAATCGCATTAACCAACGGTTTACTTGCTCCCGCTTTTTTATTTTTTATTATTATTTTAGCTAGAGACCGAGGGCTATTTTCACGACTATTAAGCCACCCTTGGCTTATTTTATTAGGCGAGGCAAGTTACTCGTTATACATACTTCAAAAACCTATTCACGGTCTTTACGACAAAATTATAGTTCCAAGGTTAGTACTATCCGATACCCAGCATTTCTATATTTTTCTTTTACTTTTAATTTTGCTTTCAATTACTTCTTATCATTATTTGGAAACACCCATGAGAAAATTTATTCGTAATAGATTTTCGTCGGCTTAGTAATTTGTTCCAATATAAGTAAACTGTTATACTGCGCCGGCTTTTTCCTAACAATAAGATAGTAACTTAGTCGTCATAACCGACTCCTTTATCTCCAGCTATTTGATCAAGCGCTCACAGCATAAGATACTAGAAATAACCTTTAAAATTTAGAACCAATTTATATGAACTCTACAAACAACTTACCCAGCCAAACAAATTCATCTCATACAAATTTGGTTAAACACCCCAGCTCAATCTATCCTGAAGAATTGCTTGAAGAATCTAGCGGGCTTGACCTTAAGGAATTTATGGCAGTGCTATCACGCCGCAAAAAGCTAGTAGCAGCAACCACACTTGCTACCTTATTACTTGCCCTGCTAGCTACATTACTCATGAAACCTGTTTATCGGGCAGACTCTACCATTAAGGTTGAACGAAACGCTGCTGGATCAAACACCAGCGATATTTTGAAAACGGAAGTTTCCAGAAGTGACCGTGACTATTTTGAAACACAAATTCAGTTACTACAAACTAAAACCCTCGCACGCCGTGTTATTGATGAACTCAATTTGGATACTAAAGCTGTTTCAGGTGGGTTTATATCCAATATAAAGAATCGTATCTTTGGAGCAAAAAATGCTAATAAGAAAGATCAAGTAGAATTGCTTTTTTTAGAAGGGTTGACGGTAAAACCCATTGGCACCTCCCAACTATTAAAGGTGAGTTATGACTCATCTGATCCTCAGCTCGCTGCCCAAATAAGTAACGCCGTTGCAAAAACCTTTGTTCGACAAAACCTTGAGCGTCGTTTTGATACCGCAACGAGCTCTAAAGCTTACGTCAACGAAAATATAACTATCGCCAAAAGAAGCTTAGAAGAAGCTGAGAAAAAGCTCAATGACTATGCTCGTGCTGAAGGCATAGTGCAAGATGCAGACGGGCAATCAAGTGGTAGCTTTACTTTAAAAAAACATACTGAGGAGGTTGTTTTAGCTGAAAAAGAAAGAATTGAAGCTGAAGCTGCTTTTAAACTTCATCAAAAAAACCCAGACAATGGTATCTCTGCTACAATTAATGATCCCTATATTTTATCTTTAAAAAAAGCCGCGGCAAAGAATGAAGCTAAATACCAGTCCCTTAAAAACAAGCGTACAGCTAGCGCACGTCGTTTACGCAAACAAATTGATAATATTTTAAGTGATATCAATGCAGAGACAAGTAACATAAAGTCATCATTAAAAACTCGCTTTTTAGAGGCACAGCAAAAAGAAAATATGTTGCGCACTCAACTTGAAGTACTAAAAAAAGGGGCCTTAAATGGCCAAGCTAAAAACACCAAATATAATCGTTTATTACGCGAAGTAGAAATCAATCAGCTTTCATACAATAAACAACTTGAGCAGTTGATGGAAATTAATACCGCCATTAATGTTAATTCAAACAATATCACAATCATTGACAAAGCTAGTCCGCCGAGTAAAAAGCATAAGCCCAGCTTAAAAACCAACTTATTATTTGGAACCTTACTAGGCTTGTTACTAGGCATGGGTATCGCCTTTTTACGTGAGTTTTCTGATGACACCATTAAAGATCATCGCGTGCTTGAACGTACCACAGGCTTGCCTGTATTAACCCAACTGCCTGATGTGAAGGACAGTGAACCTAAAAAATTAGCACTCCAAGTTGCCCTAGAACCTCGATCACCGCTTACAGAAGCAATAAAATCTTTACGCACCAGTTTACGTTTTTCAACACGTAATGGCGCACCCAAGACTATTTTCATCACAAGTTCAGGAGCAGCTGAAGGTAAAAGTACAATTGCACTCAACCTTGCTACTGCTTATGCACAGACAGGCAGCAAGGTGCTATTAATTGATTCAGACCTTAGAAATCCGAGCATTCATAAATTACTCGAACTTAATAACATTGAAGGTTTGACCAACCTGTTAGCAAATACCACTGCTCCTTATGAAGACAGCAGCCACCCTTGCATGATTAAAAACTTAAGAGTGATTACCTCTGGACCCATTCCTTCCGACCCTGTAGAGCTTTTGTCTAGCCAAAAAATGGTGGAACTTTTAGAGAACACCTCTCAAGAATACGATCATATTGTTATTGATGGTCCGCCAGTGCTAGGTTTAGCAGATGCACTAGTTATCGCTAATTTGGCCGAAGCGACAATTGTAACGGTACAGGCAGGCGTTACCCACAAAGCTAATTTGCTAGACAGCCTAAAACGTTTGGAGAGCGCGAAAGCTAATTTACTAGGTAGCGTGCTAACGCGTTTGAGTCGTGCGATTAACCCTGACTATAATCAAAAATATTATTCCTATGCGACTAGCCAAAAAGTCAAAAGAACAGCTAAAGTGCGAAATCTATAAAATATAGACTGAGACTCTTACACAGAAGTGAGCCGATAGAAAATCAAGTCATTTCCCTAATCCATAGGTAGAAACGCGAGTGAGAGCGCAAGTATTACAGAGGCATTGGATGCCCCTGTTTACTTTGCCGACCCTTACTGCTCATGGCAGAGGGGTTTAAACGAAAATACTAATGGTTTACTCAGGCAGTATTGGCCTAAAGGTACGGATTTTAAGAAGATATCGTTAAATGAAGTGACTAGTGTAATATCTCAACTGAATAACCGACCAAGAAAAAAGTTGAAGTTCAAAACTCCTGCCAATAGAATGAATGAATATACCGCTTTAAGGGCGGCCTAATAAGTTATGCATTTCAGTGTTGAATCTGCCCTTTATTTAAATCCGAGATTTAAGCCAGTTGAACCATTATCTCCGCAGAAATATCACCAATCGCTTTAGAACCATCCACTGAAATTATCTTCGCTCCTGCTTCATTTTTAAAGTAATTAACCGCTGCCATGGTACCTGTCGTATTATCATAATAAATATTATGGCGTTTATTAATCGCTTCTTCGTCTTGATCATCTGCGCGTGCTGAAAGCTCACCGCCACAGACCCGACAAACTAACTCACCATCTTTCTCTACCGGTTTTATCGCGTCAAAGGCAATATGATTCGGATGATTATTATCATTCGCACAGAGTCGGCGACCCATGATGCGTTGCTTAGCAATTTCTCGATCAAGTTTAATTTCAATTATGTAATCAAGATCCATACCTGACTCCTTCAGCGCTTTATCAAGTGCTTCTGCCTGTGCCAATGATCTTGGGAAACCATCAAGCAACCAACCTTTATCTTTCGAGTTACTCAGGGTTTCTAATACCATTGGTATAGTAATCTCATCTGGAACAAGGTCGCCACTATCAATATAGGCTTTTGCTTTCATGCCCAGTTCAGTACCACCTTTGATATGCTCTCTAAAAATTGCGCCTGATTCAATATGATCTAAACCATATTTCTCTTTTACAATTGCGCCCTGCGTGCCCTTACCACTGCCATTCGGTCCAAAAGCTAAAATATTCATACATACTTCTCCTGTCGGTTGGTTAAAAACTCATTAAAGACTTACAAACGAAAAAGATACTGATTAACTCTAGACCTTTTTCGGCTTTTTTGATGATTTTAAATATTCTACAATTTCTTCTTTGGCCTCACTCATGACAGAGTCTCTGTCTAAACTATCCAAAATATTTTGCACGGTAAGCTTAGGCCCCGTATCCCCCCATGATTTTCCTTTTGCTAAATAATCTTCTGCAACTCTACCTACTACCAGTGTGCTATACCAAGCTACAGCACCTTGAGCAACACCTGTTACAACTGTAGAAATGCCTGCAGTACCAATTTTTAATGCTGAAGAAGCTAAATGAATCGCCCAAAAGGTTGCATAAAGCACTAACATTTGAGCTGCAATAGTTTTAATTAACTCCCCTGCTTCTGACTTACTCATCGGCAAACCGTAAATTTTAGATAAATGAATAACCATGCTCACATCAATTGCCGCTGCTGCAAGTAAGTCTGCTACGGGTATTGGGTTAAGCGCAACCGCAACACCTTTTCCTACGCAGTACATATGAATCGTATCTTCACCGACCTGCTTACGTGTTTCGAGTAACTTTTCACCAAGCTGCTCACTCAAACTACCCGCAAACAATGAAGCATTTAATGCTGACAACGTTTTACCTTCTGCCTCGATAATATCCCAGAGTCGTGACTTTAAATTCAGAATATCAACGGGACGTTGTCGAACGGTTTCGTTTTCATTTCCTGCTCCATCAATCATAATTACAGTTTGTTGGCTGGGTGATGCAGCTGTGAAAACTATATTTTCAGGAGCAATAAGCTTCGTTACGCGTTTTCTAATAATAGTTCGTAGCTGAAGAATTTCTTTCTCATTGTATTGATCAGCCTTGTTAACCACTAAGATTATCGGCCTATTTGTGGCAGCAACCGTTTTTAAAGCACTCAGCTCGACATCAGTTAAGTCGCTATCAACCACAAATAGCAATAAATCAGAACGGTTTGCAACTTCGTGCGCTAAGCGCTCTCTTTCTTCACCATCTATTTCATTAATACCTGGGGTATCAATAAGATAAACACCACCTGCATCCACCTCTTGCCACTCTTCTATACCTTCTGTTTTGGTTTCACCATGCAAAATACTCACACTAAACGCTTGTTTGCCTAATAAGGCATTGAGTACCGAGGACTTTCCTACACTGACACGACCAAACACGGCAATATGCAAATGGCCATTTTCCAATTTATCCAACATGCTGCGTAACTGCTTATAGTCATCTTGCAAAACATTACGCACAGAATCAGGGACACGGCTATCATCAAGAAGTGCGGTTAAAGACTCCTTCGCTAAATCAATATTTGAATCGCCTTTGCCCATTGTTAAAGAACCTTTAGTTAAAGTTTCACTGTTATCCATTTGCTCAACAGCATCATTCCGATCTTTTTTTGTCGAAAACCAGTTTGGCAAATAACTTTGCACGTGATTCAAGATCTTCACTTAACATCTCCTTAAAGGTAATCGCAGCTGGCGCTGCTTGTAGCTTACCACGTTGTTGCAAGGTTTTATTAACCGCATGGCCTAGCGCATCAAAAATTAAACCATAAGCAACAGCGTGTGTTAAGCCACCTGTAACAGTGCCTAATCCCGGAAATGCCTTCATGCCATTGCCTGCCACTGCGAGTAATAACGGGGCACTTTTCTTCATCTGGCTACCACTGAAATCTAATAATTTATCAATATCTAACTGGCGTACAGGGACATCATATAAAGCACATAACCCTTTGACCATTTGAGTACCTAAAACACCTTGAATAACTAAGTCTGAGCCCGGACTTACCGCAGCTAAGGCCCCTAATACAGCTTTACGGGTTGAGCTTTTAATAATTAATTCAGCTTTCTCTTGTCGAAACTGGTCTTTGGCTATGTCTAATTTTTGTTTGACTAAGACAAACACACTAGCGTCGCGTAAAGATTCTAAAAGTTCTGTTTGCGTATCAATTTCGGTTTGCAAGGATTCAGCTAACGCTGCAACATCTGCTTTTCTCTCGCGTTGAGTTTTTTCTTCTCGCCCATCAGGATAGATTTTCAAAATCTCTTCTTCCCCTCCTGATTGAACAAAAACTATCCTCATTGCAGACGAACTATCATTATTAGTAAAGTGCTCCATAAACCGTGCTTGAATCAAATCTTTTTCTTCATCGTTAAAACGATCACTTTTATTGACGGCAATGATTAAAGGCTTACCAAAGCTTAGTAGCTCTAATACATCATTAAATTGACTTCGTGATAAATCAGAATCTGTCACATACACGACTATTTGGGCACGAATGGCTTCTTCTTGCGCCATTAAATCAAGAGAACCCTCAGCTTCACTCCTACCGGGGAGATCAGTCAACACCAACTCATCCCCTGAGGTACTTTGCCATGTGTATTGATGAATATTTTGGGTAGAACCACCCTGCACATTAACCTCTACTTTTGCATCTGGAAGCAATGCTTTAATGATAGATGACTTCCCTGTACTGACATCACCAAATAATGCAACATACACTTTACCCGTCGCTTTACGCTCTTCTAAATGCTCTATTTCCCGACGTAGTGCACTCGTTTCCATGCCTGACTCTTCAGCATGAGTAATTTCTTTTAGTACGGCTTCTTGGGACACTTCCTCATGCTCTTGCTTCCTAAACAATGAGGAAGTTGGACGCAAAAGTTTATAAACGAGGTAAAAACTGAAGAATAAACCAGTAATGATCAATGCGGAATAGGTATAGAACAGTGCTTCGGGTAGCTGCTGAAGTCTATCCCAAACATCTAAAGCACTTCTTGTTGCTGAAAAAACAAAAAGTAATAACAGCATTGTGATGATTATAATTGCGAGTGCAATTAGTTTACGGAATTTAGAACTCTTTTGTTTCATTTTTAAACATTCTGTAATATAGAATGTTTAAACTACCACTTTGTGAAACTTCGTTCTAGGTGAATTAGAATAAGTATCAAAATTTTTATAGCTATAATCCTCACAACTGAGACTTACAAGTTATTAAGTAATTTATTATAAATCTCCATGTAAGCTTCAGAAACTTGAGATAAGCTAAAATTATTTTTAATAAAAATAGGATTTTTTGCCCCCATTTTTTCACGCAGTTCTTTATTATCGGATAACTTTTTAACGGCATTTGCCAGTGCATTTGAATCACGTGTTGGCACTAAAAAACCATTCCAGCCATCTCTAACTACATCTCGGCAACCCGGCATATCAGTTGTAATTAAAGGCAATCCTAATGCTCCTGCTTCAAGAAGTATTCTAGGTAACCCTTCTCGATAGTAGGTCGGCAATACAAACATATCGGAGGCTGCTAATACTTTCACTACGTTACTCACCGAACCGATATAGTTAACATATTGTGAATAGTATTCAATAGTTTTTTTATCGATGGCTTGTTTACCCTCAGAGCCTAAAGGCCCAACGAGTACAAACTTTATATTCGAGTATTGCGATAGCTTCTTAGAAGTTTCTAAGAATTCTAGAACACCTTTATCCTTTACCAAGCGCGCCACCATTGTCACAACAACATCAGTTTCACTCACCTTCAGTTGCTTACGAATTTTAAGCGTTTCTTTTTTACCAGGCTTATTTTCTAAAAATGCTTCTACGTTTAAACCCGAACTACGCACCAACGTACTTTTTTCTGGCGGTACTAATTTATACTTCTCAAAATAAGCTTTATCATCTTCATTTTGAAAGATCACAACATCGGTATATGCAATAGCACGCTTCTGGGACAAACGATAAAAAGGTTTCAATAACTGTGCAATTAATGAGTTTGATGAAAAAATATACCCCATACCTGTAACGGTTCGAACGACATACTTGACACCCGATTTCTTGGCAACCTTAGGCGTTAAAACACCAGGCTTCGTGTCAAACAGATGGATTAGATCAGGCTCAACATTGTTAAAAATTTTGCTGAGTTCTTTTTTACTGGCTTCATCGGCAAAGGGTGTAAGCCAACGATGTAATGTATAATTGAAATATGGGATGTCCGTTCTTTCAAAGGCCTCATAGTCCTCACAGCCAATAGCACCAACATTAAAGTTACGTGACGAAAGTATATTCAACATCGGTATACGCATTCGCACATCTTCACCACCAACGTGCAGGATTATTTTTTTATTGTGGCTCATATGCTGCTCATTATTGTTTACAACTGATGCATGATGAGAATCGGAGAGTAGGTCATAAACTTTATCTAAAAAATTAGTCTTACCATCTACCAGCTTCTCATACCAGTTTCCAATTCCAAGCAATTCTGTTTGTTTTGTTATCATAATAGTTCCTAGCCACTTTGGATTGAACTAGTTTCTATTAGATAAAGAGCTTTTAAAATTAGATTCTTGATGATAGTAGCTATACAAGCGACAGGTAGTACAAATATTAACCAACTCATCCGATAATTTCGTGTTTATTGGGGGATAAACATTTAAGATAGCGAATGACCGCCTAAAAAAAAAAACCTCTTGCTCATTAAGAACAAGAGGCCCTGAGTATAAAACTTGATAAGTATTTATTACTTAATCCAGCTCTTATAACCATCCATGTTGTGTTCAACACCATCCGCATAACCAGCCTCATAAGCATCTGTTACACGTTGCTCTTCGCGCTCAGGGTTTACAAGGTATCCGCCCTGCCAGCCTTGTAAGTATTCTGCGTCAACTCCTGCTTTTTCCATTGATACAACTGCGTCGTAATATTCCTGATTCATTTGCTTATCCTCTTGAATTGGGTAGAAGGTTTAAAAAATTTGGGTGGAGTATACGTGACTGTAGTAAGTTCTGAATACCCCTATTGGGGTAATAACATGAATTTGCTATTTGTACAATTCAAACGTCAATCCGTTATTTGACCTAGCACGAACCATTTTTTCACTGATCATCGAGCCGCGCAAAGACCTTTAATTATAGCGTTTCTGTATCTCCAGCCAACCTTCAGCCGTCATTCTAATAATTTTCTCTCTTGATTCGTCATCAATTAACAAGCCGCTTTCTCTATTACTATAAGGGGTTATAGCAGCATCCAAGTCATTAACAATTGGCACAAGATTTTCTTTCTCTTTAGCCGTAAGCTGCATACGATTAATCACTCGGTATAATTCCGCAGTCACCGCATTCATGCAATTATTTTTTCTTGCCACTGGATTATCATGCGGTGTATCTAACCCTAGTCGTTGAATCACTGTTGTTACTGTGTCTTGATCACATTCAAATACAGTTACAGATCCTCGACCAAACAACTCATCACATTCATTAACAAAGCCATTATAGTCCAGATGCTGATTAAACCAAGGGTCTTCTAATACTTCCATAAATGATAAATCTCTACCGTAACTATTGATGTGACCAACCTGAGGGTTACGTAAACACTGCTTATAAAAACTCTCAGCAAAGGCTAATGGCTCACGAAACCATACCCACACCTCTATATCAAATAACTCATTAAGTTCAAGCAATAATGCTTTTGACTCGTATGAAAAATCCCACCAATGGTTATAAATACCCTCCGATGACAATAAAATAGTATGAGTATGATCCTCAACATGATTGATAATATCTTTAAAATTATCCACTAAACTTTCAGCATTCACACTAACTAAATTCCGCTCAAACCATTGATGCTTAGGTGCATTCGGGTTATGAAATCGATTAGGGTAGAGCACCCCCTTTTTACGCAACTTACGCTGTTTTTTATCTAAATAAGCTTGAACACTGGTTGTTCCTGTTTTCGGTGTACCTACATGCAAGATGAGTTTTAAACGACTATTGTTTATTCTATCAAGGGGTTTAAGAAGTTCCTCCACCTCATTTGCAAACTTTCTACTTAATACCGTACGGTTAACCAGTCTGGAGGAGATAGTATTATTTGTCATAGAACAATCATACGGAAGCACTCAAAATAAACACCTACTTATTGTTTTATAATCCTGATTCATTATTCAGCCTTTTCTTTTCCCATAAGTCATTTTTGATCTCTATTTCCATTTGATTCCACGTATAATTCTCAGAATAATACTCACCCTTGCTATTCTGTCCTGCATCGGACCATATCAAAACCATTTTTTTACCATCGTCACTTATCCATTTTGGTGATAATTTAGGCTGATAGGTACGATTTCTCTCATTATCAACAATAAAATGTTCCGTATAATAAAATTTTCTCCAAGGACCGTAAGGATTTTTGGAATACCAAAAGCCTAAACTACCTGATTTTACATGCACCCAACTATTATAATAATCAGAGCTCGACTGACTCATTCTCATTCCTGCATAAGTACCACCATTCACCATAATGTACACGCCTAGCCCTTCATTCCAAACCACTGAAGGCAACCACGAATACCAGCCAAAATAATCATTATTTTTATTCTTATCAGGAAATTTATGAATAACACCACGCTGCTTAATATCCTTCGTCCAAACTGGTGTTACATCATTCCAGATTTTGAAATATTCCCAATTTGATCTTACTTCAAACTGACCTTCCTTCACTCTTGCCAACAAAAGTTGCGAAGCATCTGAGCCTTCAGGTGAATAAATATAAACGTAACCATCCTTTGAGGCACCACCTGCTTTACCATTTTGAACAAAGCTCAGCCAAACAAAGGGGTATGATGTTCGTCCATGCCCTGCCTTACCAAATTCTTTATTAAAAAACATCTCAGAAAAATCTGTTTCATAATTAGCGGGGTTACCATATGGCAGATCTCTCTCCTTACCCATCTTATCAACCCGAGACCAACTTTTTCCATTATCAGGTGATTTCAATATTTTAACGCCTATAAAAGGGTTAAATTTAGTATTCGGTGTTAAAGATACTGCCGTATAAATAGTGTCACCAATAGAAACAATGCCGTAACCATACCAACCACGCTCGTTACCCCCATCATTAAAAATAGGATAATTATTAATTTCAGTTACATCACTATTATAATCAAAATCACTAGCACCCGTTATTTTATAAAGGCGATTATGAAAGCTTCCATGACGATCTAGCCATGATCCATCATCCATATTTATTAACTGAGTATCATCACTAGCCCAAGTTACACACCAATTATCACCTTGCGGCCCCCTACCCACTCGTCTTATTGTTTCTTTATAGAAATGAACACCCTCTATTAACTCTGGCTCATAAAACCCACCTGTATTTTTTTGCTCAGGAGAGCAACCTAATAGAAAAAACACTAGATGTATCATAACAAGTTTAATCATATTTGACTTTAGGCTTAATCGATTACTCTGATAGTTAGGTATTTTCATTATTTTAAACAACCGCATAACATTGCTATAATTTTTCTTGAGTTCAGAAATAATAGCTCTAACCCAAAAGTGACATTAGAAAAGTTCTTATTCATTAATTTAACACACCCAAAAAAATACCCTAAAATAATGCGGATATAAACGGCTTACGTACATCAGTGTACACACAAAACAAACAAAAAACCCCGCGATAAACGCAGGGTTTTTTGCTTCCTAAGACCTTTTAGGAGTTGTAGTGGTGCCGATGGCCGGAGTCGAACCGGCACTGCTTGCGCAACACGCCCCTCAAGCGTGCGTGTCTACCAATTTCACCACATCGGCTTTATGTAAGCTAGGCTTACTTAGGTATGTCTGAGGGAGTCTCTTCTTTAGCAGGCTTCGTAGCATCTATAGCTGCCTTTATTGAGGGAGCTGCACCGCCAGGAACATCAACAGGCGTTGAATTAATCACTGTCGCCGGCGCTGCTTTACTATCGGCAGGTTCAATAATCTGTGTAGGTATAATAGAGCCACCATCAACACCGCTAGGATGTGCCACTAACCAAGCTAACATCAGTGAGTTTGCAAAAAATAAAGCGGCAAGACCGGTAGTCAGTTTTGTTAAAAAGTTACCTGAACCTTTAGAACCAAAAACAGTTCCCGAAGCCCCGCCACCAAAAGCCGCACCAGCATCTGCGCCTTTACCGTGTTGCATAAGCACTAAACCAATAATGCCTAATGCCACTAGTATTTGAACAATCAATAAGATGTTATATAACATGTAAAACCCTTTTATTTTTCTTACAGCTAAATGGAAGAAATGCTTCCAAACTATGTTAACCCGCTTTGCAAATAGCTAAAAAGTCTTCTGCTTTTAACGAAGCACCACCAATTAAGCCACCATCAATATCTTCCATCGCGAAAAGCTCATCAGCATTTCCACCGTTGACGCTACCACCGTATAAAATCTGTACTTTTTCTGCTACAGCCGTATCACGTTTGGCAATTTTGGCACGAATAAACGCATGTACTTCTTGGGCTTGTTCTGGTGAAGCCGTTTTACCTGTACCAATGGCCCAAACCGGCTCATAAGCGATCACTGCATCAGACAGGGCCGCAATACCTTCTAAGGCGATAACAGCATCTAGCTGACGAGATACAACTTCTTCTGTAATTCCTGCTTCGCGCTCTTCCAATAGTTCGCCTACACAAAGAATGGGAGTTAGACCATACTTACGTGCAGCAGCAAATTTATTGGCAGTATCAGCATCTTTTTCACCAAATAATGAACGTCGCTCCGAGTGACCAACAATAGCATATTGACAGTTAAAATCTTTTAACATTGAACCTGATATCTCGCCCGTAAATGCACCAGAATCATGCTCTGAAATACTTTCTGAGCCATACCCTATTTTACTTCCTGACAGAAGTTCATCAACTAATGGGAGATAGATATAAGGCGCACAAACTGCAACGTCAGTTTTAGCTTCTGACATACCGTCAAGAATACCTGCTAATAACTCTTTGATGCTTTCTTTTGAACCGTTAAGCTTCCAGTTCCCTGCTACTAAAGTCTGACGCATAGTGTTGTTTCCCAGTCTTTTTGAATCGCGGAAGGTTACCGCGTAGACAGGGATAAAGCAAGAATTATGCAGGTTTTTTTCAATCTAGCTAATCTAATTTTAAGTTGACAATAATGATTCCAAATGTCTTTATAGCTAAGAAACTAGCCCGCTTCTTGCATTACCACATCGGCAATCATATTGGCCAGTTGCTTAGTTTCACTTTCATCTTGCGCTTCGATCATTACACGAATTAACGGCTCAGTACCTGAAGCACGCAGTAAGACTCTACCACGATCTCCCATTTGTTTTTCAGCCGTTTTTACAGCTTTTTGAATGGCGCTGCTTGCATCTAGATCAATTTTTTCTTTAATCCTCACATTAACCAAGGTTTGCGGATATTTTGCCATGACCCGCTTTAAATCTTTCAAGGACTTACCGCTATCAATTATTGCGTGTAATACTTGCAGTGCAGCAATCGTTCCATCACCCGTTGCTATGCGATCCCTAACAATGGTATGACCCGATGATTCGCCGCCTAGAATACTACCCGTTTTACGCATGATTTCCATAACATAGCGATCACCTACATCGGCTCGATGAAACGTTAATCCCATCCCTTCGATAGCTTTTTCCAGACCCAAGTTACTCATCAGTGTACCAACCACATGCTCACCTAATGTTCCATTCTCATGACGATGAGCCGCTATAATGGCTAACACTTCATCACCATCTACCACTTCACCATTTTCATCAACCATCATTAAACGGTCACCATCACCATCTAAAGCAACACCTAAATCTGCACGGTAATGTTTTACGTTCTCTTGTAAAAAAGCGAGTGAAGTTGCACCACAATTTTTATTGATATTAATACCATTAGGCTCGACACCAATTTTAATCACATCAGCACCTAGCTCAGTAAAAACTTCTGGACTCACCTGATAGGTTGCGCCATGCGCACAATCAACCACAATACGCAAACCCTGAAGGCTTACATCAGAAGGAATTGAACGCTTACAAAACTCAATATAACGACCTGAGTAATCTTGAATACGTTCTACTTTACCAAGGTGTTTCGAACAAACCGTCTCTAAATCCTTATCTAGGTATTTTTCTATTTCAAGTTCTGTTGCGTTAGACAACTTTGTGCCATCAGCTGAAAAGAATTTAACACCGTTATCTTGATAGGGGTTATGCGAAGCACTAATTACTACGCCCGCAGAGGCGCGAAAAGTACGCGTTAAATAAGCAACAGCAGGAGTCGGCATTGGCCCCAATAAGCGTACATTAACACCAGCTGCAACTAAACCTGCTTGCAATGCAGTTTCTAACATGTAGCCAGAGATACGGGTATCTTTGCCGATCAATACCAAGGGCACACCTTGCGACGCTAATACTTTACCCGCAGCCCAACCTAACTTAAGAACAAAATCTGGGGTCATTGGCGCCTTACCAATCTCACCGCGTATGCCATCCGTGCCAAAATATTTTCTGCTCATAGTATTAACTTCTTATTGATTAATTTTTAACCATATTTTAACACTCACTAACTTAATAGGGTGTTAACAAAACTAACAATTATAATTTTTTAACACTCCATAAAACAAAAAAGACACCAGAGGTGGCGTCTTTTTGTTTTTCAAATAAACTCATCAATTAGTGCGAGCTCGCAGGATCTCCGACAATATTTTTATCACCTTTGTCTTTAGTAGGCTTGTCTTCTTCTGCACTATCACTTGCTTCGACAGCCGCTCCCCCATCATCACCATCAACTGATGACGAATCATCGTCAGTCCAGTCCTCGGGCGGAGGAGGAACCTCGCCTTTCATCAAAGCGGCGATCTGCTTCCGATCAATGGTTTCATATTTCATTAAAGCAGCAGTCATAGCATGTAAAATATCAATCTTTTCTTTAAGAATAGTTTCTGCACGCTCGTAGTTCGAGTCAATAATACGGCGTATTTCATCATCAATCTCATGCGCAGTATCATCTGAAACATGTTTTGTTTGTGTCACCGAGCGACCTAGGAAAACCTCACCTTCTTCCTCACTGTATGATAGCGGCCCAAGTTTTTCCGACAAGCCCCATTTAGTTACCATATTACGAGCAATACTCGTTGCGCGCTCTATATCGTTAGAAGCACCCGTTGTAACCCCTCCTTTGCCTAAAATCATTTCCTCCGCAATTCGCCCACCAAATAAAGTGGCTATCTGGCTTTCTAAGCCTTGCTTGCTTGCGCTGTATTTATCTTCTTCTGGCAGGAACATAGTGACACCTAAGGCTCTCCCACGCGGAATGATAGTCACTTTATAAACATCGTCATGATCAGGAACACTTAAGCCAACTATAGCGTGACCCGCTTCGTGATAAGCCGTATTTTCTTTTTCTTTTTCATTCATCACCATGGACTTACGTTCAGCACCCATCATGATTTTATCTTTAGCTTGCTCGAATTCTTCCATGTTAACCGTACGCTTATCAGCTCTTGCTGCAAACAACGCCGCCTCATTGACAAGGTTTGCTAAATCAGCACCAGAAAAACCTGGTGTACCACGAGCAAGGATTCTTGCTTTAACATCGTCACCTAAAGGCACTTTACGCATATGAACTTTTAATATTTGTTCGCGACCACGTACATCTGGCAATGGTACCACTACTTGACGATCGAAACGTCCGGGGCGCAACAACGCTGGATCTAACACATCAGGGCGGTTTGTAGCAGCAACCACGATCACACCTTCTGAGCCTTCAAAACCATCCATTTCTACTAATAATTGATTTAGCGTTTGCTCGCGCTCATCATTTCCACCACCTAAACCGGCACCACGTTGACGACCTACAGCGTCTATTTCATCAATAAAGATAATACAAGGTGCGTGTTTTTTGGCTTGTTCAAACATATCACGTACACGTGATGCACCGACACCCACAAACATTTCAACAAAATCAGAACCTGAGATACTGAAAAATGGTACTTTTGCTTCACCAGCAATTGCTTTAGCAAGTAATGTCTTACCTGTTCCGGGTGAACCTGCTAATAAAACACCACGAGGAATTTTACCACCTAGCTTTTGAAACTTACTAGGGTCACGTAAAAACTCTACTATTTCAAACACTTCATCTTTAGCTTCTTCGCAACCTGCGACATCAGCAAAGGTTATTTTCACTTGATCTTCGGTCATCATGCGTGCTTTTGATTTACCGAAAGACATCGGCCCGCCTTTACCACCACCGCCTTGCATTTGACGCATGATGTAAATCCACAATCCAATAATTAATAAAAAAGGAATCGTATTAACGAGAATATCTACCAATACCGAGCGACCTTCAGGTTCACGCACATTCACTTTCACATCATTCAATAAAAGCTCATCAATCATTTTAGGGTCATTATAAGGTGCGTAGGTTTGGAATTTATCACCACTAGAACCAATCCCTGTAACAACTTGACCACTGATTTCAACAGCTTGAACACTTTTATTTTCAACACGTTTAACAAAGTCTGAATAAGAAAGACCTTGTGATTGTGTTTGTGGCACATTAAATTTACTAAAAACCGCCACTAACACCAGTGCGATCACTACCCACATCACTATATTTTTATTTAAATCGTTCAAGAAGTTTTCCTCGTTTCTAAACTTTATATCCTAATATTACAGTCTACACCCTGTAATTAAATTTATCATCTCTTTGAGACCACAGGCTACTTTTAGTTCACTGACCTGCTGTCTTTACAATCACTTTGCAATGAAATTACACACCTTTAAACCCAAGCGCAACAACATAAACTTCGCGGCTACGTGGGCGTGATGCTTTCGGCTTGCGAATTTTAACCTGCTTAAAACTACTTTTTACATCTTTCACAAACGCATCAGAGCCATCACCTTGAAACACTTTTGCAACAAAAGAACCACCCTGCTTCAAGATAATTCTTGCCATATCTAAAGATAATTCACACAGATAAATAGACTTTGGCTGGTCAATAGTTTCTACACCTGTAACATTGGGGGCCATATCTGAGATTACAACATCCGCCTTAGATTCTTCATTATCTTTGTGTAATACGCTTAAAATGTCATCTAGGACACTTTGCTCAGTAAAGTCACCTTGAATAAACTCTACAAACGGCAAAGGGTCTATAGCCAAAATATCACTCGCCACGACTCGACCACTCGCGCCAACTAATTCAACAGCATACTGACTCCACCCCCCTGGCGCAGCACCTAAATCAACCACTTGCATACCATGTTTTATAAGTTGATCTTTTTGTTGAATTTCTTTGAGTTTATAAATAGCGCGCGAACGATAACCTTCTTTTTGAGACATTTTGACATACTCATCATCAAAATGTTCTTTTAACCATGTTCCGCTACTTTTACTTCTTGCCATTTTAAATCAACTCTTATTGAACATGCCTATCGTAACGAATCAATTTAACGCGTACAATCAGCCAATATGGATAAATCACAAATCAAACAGCTTAAATCATTAGCACATAAACTCAAACCACTTGTTACCGTTGGGCAACACGGCATGAAAGACAGTATCAACGATGAGTTAGCTATTGCAATCGATTTTCATCAATTAGTGAAAATTAAAATTAATGTCGGGGATCGTGATACCAGAGATGTGCTTATTGCTGATTTTATCAAAAAGCACAAAGCAGTATTGGTACAAAGAATTGGCAATATAGCTGTTTTATACCGACGTAACTTTGACAAAGAAAACCTACTCAAAAAAGCCTAATTGATTTAATAACTTAGCGCGTGTCGACAGCGAAAGAAACGGCTAAAGCTCGCTAAAGCTCGCTAAAGTCGGGTAAAACCCCACTGATTGAGCGGAAAATGAAGCTAACACAGTGTTATTAGTAACTCCCCCCATCGAAAATCAGTGGAATTTCAGCCCTTTTCACTCATCATCCGAGTAGTGCAAAGGTCTCGATTTATAAGTTTGAATGCTCTCTATCACAATACGGCGCATTCTTAGTGTGCTTACACCCGCACAAACCTGCTTTCTTCGTTTCACCAGCTAAAAACTTAACGGGTTCAAAATCAGTCCCTTTATGTGAACCATCACAAAAAGGCTGACTATTTGAACGCCCACAACTACACCAATAATACTCTTTACCAGCTTCAAGCTCGACGACATAGGGACCCTTCTTGGCAACAACAGGGTTTGAACGATGCGGCATACTTATTCTCCTTTAAATATATTTACGATTAAATCCAATCATACAGAAGAAAGTAACAAACCATCAAATACACTTACAAATTAATACCACATCCAATACAATCAAACATGTCACTTCGTCGTCTATAACTATACAAACTATTAGCAAACCATTATCATAGTTGCAGTTTTATAAAAGTAACGAACCACCTCAGCGAAAGATGGTCGTAATAATAACAATAAAAGAAAGCGACATAATTATGAAATTATACCCCCTGTTAGGTCTTGTATCAGTAGGTTTATTAAGCCTATCGGCTTGCAGCCAGAATACCCCAATAAAAACACAAAGTACGCAATCGACTAAAAGTTACTATGTTGACAACCAACCCCCAGCACCAACTGTATCACGTGTTGTTTACCGGCAACCAGCACGCCCTACAAAAACACCTGTTTACCGCCAAAGAACACCTTATCAACAAGTAAGACGTACTCAAGTTAAGCGCCCCGTTGAAGTTAGGCGTGCTCCTCGCACCGTTACACGCCCTACTCGTGCTCAGCCAAGACAAAACTCGGCCAATGCACAAACAGCTGAGTTATACGCTATCGGAACAAAGATATTTCAAAATGAAACTGGTGGGCGTATTGACCAACTGGTTCACTGGAATCATCGGGAAGATTTTGCATCAATGGGGATTGGCCATTTCACATGGTACCCTGCTGGGCGTAGACAAAGCTTTGGAAATACGTTTCCTGGACTATTAGACCACCTGCAAAAGAACGGCGTTAAGTTACCTGCATGGGTACAACGAGCACGATTTGAAGGCGCTCCTTGGCGTACACGTGGTGAATTAATGCGTGCTAAAAACACACCAGAAGTTAGGCAGTTTGCGCAACTTTTATATAACACTCGTCATTTACAAGCTAAATACATTATGGATCGTGCGATGCGTGCCATGCCTCGCTTAGTAAAAAAGACCCCTCCTCATTTACGCGCCCAAGTGGCTAAAAACCTAAATGATGTCGCCAATTCACGCGGCGGTCGCTATGTATTAGTAGACTACGTTAACTTCAAAGGTGAAGGTTTAAACCGTCACGGTGGCTACAAGGGTAAAAACTGGGGCTTATTGCAAGTGCTTGAAGAAATGCGCCCTACCCAAGTTGGTCAACCAGCTCTCAATGAATTTGCTGATGCTGCCATGCGCGTTTTGGAAAGACGTGTAAGAAACTCAAAACCTAGCCGCAATGAAAGAAAATGGCTACCCGGCTGGAGAAACCGTACTAACACCTACAGAAACCCTGTTTAAAAATACTATGGCACATAAAAAAGGCTAACCATTATTTACGGTTAGCCCTTTTTTATTGCTTGAGTCAATATAGAGAAAGCTATGCAAACTCAAATGGCGTGCAAATATGAGTGATACTTCTTTTTCGCCAACTGGCGCAAAGACCTTATGAAACTAATCTTCGCGACTGGTCACTTCCAACAAATGATAACCAAACTGTGTTTTAACAGGACCTTGCACCGTATTAACCGGCGCACTAAAAACTACTTTATCAAATTCAGGCACCATTTGACCCGGGCCAAAGCTTCCTAAGTCACCACCTTGAGCTTTTGATGGACAACTTGAATGTTCTTGAGCCATTTTTGCAAAATCAGCCCCTTCTTCAATTTGCTTTTTAATATCGTTACACTGCTCTTCTGTTGCTACTAATAAATGACGTGCGCTTGCTGATGCCATGGGATCTCCGATCTTTTAAAAATTTAAAACAACATGATATGTGCTAAATAACTAAAATCAAGGCTTGAAATAAACCCATGTAAAAAAACGGTTAAAATTATCAAAACCTGCTTTACCTTAAGGCTACGCAGATGTATCCTTGCGCTCTCTTAAAAAGCAGTGACTTTATAAGATATAATATTTGGAGAAGTGGCCGAGAGGCCGAAGGCGCTCCCCTGCTAAGGGAGTACATGGTTTATCCCGTGTCGAGGGTTCGAATCCCTCCTTCTCCGCCATACATAAATCATTAAAGCCCTTAGGTTCAACAACTTAGGGGCTTTTTTGTTTCTCTAGTTTGGCATTGTATACCGCTTTGTATACACGTCAAAGAAATTATTGACGTTCTTTCATCCAGTTCTCAATTTCACTTAATCTCCAGCCGACACTATTAGCACCTAAACTCACTCGTCTTGGAAATTCTTCTTTGTTCTCCATTCGCCAAAGTGTTGTACGAGAGAGCCCTGTTATTGTATGGACTTCGTTTGCTCGTAGGATTCTGTCAACTTGTTTACTATTGCTAGGGGTTTGAATTTTGTTGTGGGTAGTTTGGTTCAATAAATACTGAAGAAGTTGATAACCAAATATTTCAATTTTGGTCGCCGTGAGTTGAATATAATCAATTTTATTTTGTTTTATTATTTGATTCAGTTCTTTTGTATGGCAACGTAAAAACAATGAAGCTTCAGCGACACTAAAGCGCTGATATAATGAAATTCCCATACTATCAGCAATCTCTTTAAAACTATCATCAAAAGGTTGTTGCATAGTGGCTATGAATGCTCTCAAAAAATAAGAATGGCTTTACGTGTTTTGCCCTTATACTATACTTCACTTATGACAGAAACAGCTCACATTTTTACACCAACTGATGATTCTTTAGAAGCAAGAATCAAAGCTTATCAGTCTTCGGTGAATCTTCTGTTTAGTGCAGAGCAAAGTCGAAAGGTGATTAAACGAGATGATCGTGAAGACACTAACTACATCGGCACTAAAGAAGAAGTTGATGAAGCTTATGTCATTGCTCGAAACAGTATGTCAGAAGCTTTGAATGCTATCTCTGTATCAGAAATAGAAGAAGCACTGGAAAAGAGCTATATAACAAAAGTTCAAGCAAAAGAGTTTATTGTCTTTAGCCAACAATTCAATATGACACATTATCGCTCTACAAAGCGAAACACACATTCTATGAAGCATTCGAGAAAGCTTTAAACTTGCTTTTTTGTGTGATTAGCTACAATAGAAAGCAATATTCTATCTCTTAAAATACTGTTATGGCACAACAAAAACAGTGAAATACAAAAACCATTCTTTTGCATAAAGATGAGCAAATGAGAAAAGCTAAATCTAGTGAAATTTCTCAACCTCACCAGCTAGACTTATTTCAAATGCTTGTGAATGAAAACTATTCAAACAGTGTAGAGTTATATCAATCATTACCTGATTTATTCAGTTGAAAACAAGACAATTTTAGAAACAAAGACGGCACTCTGCCTGTTCTGTCACGCCACTGAATGTATAATAAAACAGCTTACTGTTTATATATTTCACCCGCCAATATCACAATCATTGATTCATCCACTAAAGAAAAACAAAAGAAAGCCTTCTATAAAACCATTATTGCTGATTTTGTAGAACATGCCTTACACAAATTATCTATAGCTGATGGTTTCTTCTTGAATAATAATAGCGTAAACACGGATGAATTCGGGCTTATAACAACTTTTTACCAAGTGAAGGAAGAACTTAGGCGAATGTGAAAAAACTACAGCTACGCCCAAATTAAGGAGGGTATATCTATACTTGCAGGGTTGAGGTATGAGATGACTTGAGATATTTCTAAAGAATATGGAATTGATAGCTTTTTCTCGCCGATTGATCTCACCATTAAGAACGATAGAAAAAATCCACATCACTCAGAGCTGTATATTACGTTTAACAAGCTGGTTTCTAAAAAGATACTGTCGCTTGATTGGAGAGGGTTCAACTATTCAGAGTTTATGAAGGTGAAAACTAGCTTCTGAAGAACCTTATTTTTAAGACTGTCTCATAAATTCAAACAAGCAGATGCTATCAAGGGTTATCACTTCTTGCTCTCTACCCTTATCAGGGAATGAGCATTGCAAGATGATTTAATCACAACGAATATTAGAACCATCCAAACAGCCCTAAAGGACTGTCATTATATTATTGACCATTATGACGCTTCTGAACAATATGACATAAACCCAAAGACAAATAGGAGAATGATGACAGATTACAAGGTTGTTATTTATCCAACAAAAAACTTTCAAGATGAACAGTACCGCTTGAACTCACATTACAAAAACATTCAAGAGCATAAAATCACAAAAGATGATGAAGTTGTCATTAAACCCATGCGTGACCAATATGATAGAACGACATTTAATGATTTTTTAAATGACCAAGCCAAATTTGAACTAGCTAATAGTCAAAAATCTGAAAATCACTAGTCAGTTCTGTGCGAGCTAGAACCCCAAAATTAGTTAGTTCTGTGTGAATTCTAGAGAAAACAGCCTAAAATTAGTTAGTTCTGTGAACGCTAGAGAGCTTATTTAGCCGTAAATTAGTCAGCTCTGTGTGAGCCAGAGGACATCGTTAAAAACTTTAGTCAGTTCTGTGTGAGTTTCGATAAAAACTCATTGGTTATCGTTAAAAAATTAGTCAGTTCTGTGCGCGCTTTAAATCACAAAGCATCAATTTAGTTAGTTCTGTGCGAGCTACGGCACTAAAATTAGTCAGTTCTGTGAGAATTCTAGAAATGAAGATACAGAACACAAAAGGAAGAACCCAAGTAATGAATTTGCTTAGCCTTATATTTAACTATATCTTAACCCTATTATTAACTATTGCGGTTTTTTTAGTAAGTTATTGAATGCAAATTCTGCTATTGAAAAAGAAAAATTTTCGCTATTGAAAAAAATACACTGGTTATGCCTGAATATTACAAAACCATTCGTTAAAGTCTTTATGTTCTGAATACAGATGTGACATATCAACAAGCTCCATATCATTCAATGCTTCAGTAAAATAATTCAGTGTTTCAGTGCCTGAAATATCATTATCAAGAAAAAAATAAGCTTTAGAGAATTGATCTTGTTGAACTAATTCAGTGAGGTTCTTTTTTAATGCTGTTGAGTTAAGTACAACAACTGTTGCTTTGATTTCTGTAATACCTTTATTGTTTTGTAGATAAGTGAGATAAGAAAGGTAATCAATGAAGCCTTCAAAAACAATTAGCTCTTTGCCTGATTTTGGATTGATAACAGAAATATTTTTACCCGTTCCGATATAGCCTTTGAAATATTTATTTCTAGCGTCATATCCGCCGCCATTCTTCCAGCCTAAAGCAAAATATTGAACCAGTTTATCAGCTTGCTTAAAATAAATTTCTCTCAAATGAGATTTAGCAATCTCAATATCAATGGCTCTTTCTTTGAGATATTGAATTAATGAAGGATTTGTCAGCTCTTTTTCAGCCAGTAATATATAAGAACTTGAGAGGGGATTTTTTTCTTTTTCAATAGCAGGCTTATTTTTTTGATTGGCAGTGTTATTTTTGAAAAGGGGAGTATTTCTATTGCTGGTGTAACTTGGTGTGTAGTTGTCGTAATGTAAGCCTGAGTTTTCTAAAATAGATAATGCTTCTCGGACTGAAACATTCCTAATTTCACAAACAAGGTCAATGATTTTACCACCTTTAGAAAGCCCATGATCGAACCAAAGGTTCAAAATAGTATCCACCTTAAAAGAAGGTGTTTTGTCACCTTGCCTTATTGGGCTGTTATACCAAAGTTCTTTACCACCTAAACGGCTATTTTTTGGCTTGATGCCCTCAACTTGTTCAAGGTAGGAGCTGATTGAAATGGTTTTTGCTTGGTCTGAACGCATTGGTTTATTAAGTCATACGGTAATTAAAATCAGGTTTAAGAATTGTCCAATTTTATCCGATAATATCCAATTCTAAAAAATATAAGCTAGATATTACCAATATTAATTTCAGAACCAATTTTGATTTTCTTATCATTCCCTACAAAAACATCACAATTATGTTCAATGGCAGAAGCTAGGTGTATAGAGTCTGGTAATTTGTTTTTATACAAGGCTCTTAATTCTGCCGCTTTAATCAGTGTGGTTCTTGATACAGGCATTACTTTTAAAAAATCAGAAGTTTTTATATTATCTTCATAGTGATTTTGAGAATCTACATCTTTGTCTGCAAACGGCTTTACAAGACACTCGGCTAAAGTTAGTTCAGACGTTATAATTTCACATTTTATTGAATCTAAATGCTGAATTAATTCAGCAACTTTTTCTTGGTATTCTGGATGCGACTCAAACAAGTAAATAAATAAATTTGTGTCAAAGTAAGCTCTTTTAGCCTTTAAGGATACTAGTTCCATTCGTTGCGAAGGTTATTAATATAATTATCAGCATCTTTAGCATTTTTGTATAAGCCACTATCTTTATTAACTCCCATTAAAGAAAGTAGAGAAGATTGTTTTTTCTTAACAGCTTTTCTTGCTCTACTTGTAAGTATTTGAGGTGTTAAAATAATGACGCCATCCTGTTCTTTTGCTTCAAGGGTATCTCCCTCATGGAGATTAATCTTCTTACGAATTTCCAAAGGTATCGTCACTTGATGTTTTTGCTTCACTCTAACGTAAGGCATTGTTAACTCCATAGTTGGAAAGTTAGAAAGTAATACTCTCAATATATAGATAAATATTAAGAGGTCAAGTTTAAGTAGATAAACAATATCAAGCAAATAGCTGTTCATCATCACAGAACTGAAACGTGGTGGAGGGGAATCAACCACTGAAGTAATTCTACAAAGCAGTTTTAAGGCTGTTTTTTTATTATAAAACGGATAAAACCAGCTCTTAAAATAATGCCAGTAAAATTTTTTTTGAAAATATTTTCAAAGGAATAGCCAATATCAATTTTTTCAAAAAGTGCTTCGCAACATTTGACTTTCATTACCTGCATTGTGAGTAATCAGTGGGATTAATTATCTCGTCTATTTTACTTTGTAATTTATACAATTATGAAAACGCTACATAAGATTATTCAGGGAGACTGCCTAGAGGTAATGAAGAAAATTCCTGACAATACGGTTGATTTTATCTGTTCAGACTTTCCTTATAATATCTCAGGGAATCCATGACTGACTATGAAATGAAACAAAATCGTAAAAGCAGACTTTGGAGAATGGGACAAGTGGGATACACCAGCCTTGTATATTGATTTTGTCTTTCAGGTTTGTAATGAATATCAAAGAATCCTAAAGCCAAATGGAAGCCTTGTTTTATTCTTCAGCTACCGTTATTCAGGTTGGTTAGCTTTTGAACTGGAAAGAAGAGGAATATTTACGTTTCGTAATCCTATTATTTTTAACAAAACAAACCCAATGAATCACTTTCGAAAAACAGGGTTTAGAAGTTGCCATGAGGTTGGGGTATGGCTTGTCAATGATGGCTGAAATTTCAATAAACCTAAGACCTTCAACTTTCTAGGGCAGTCTAAAATGAAAAATGTACTTAACTACAAAATTTGAAAAGATTGAAATAAACAAAGCAAACATCCAACTGAAAAACCTGAGTTTCTAATCGGTGGGCTTGTAGAGGTATTTACTAACCCATGAGATATTGTTCTTGATAGTTTTGCAGGGGGAGGAACAACTGGTGTCGCTGCTTTCAAAAAATGAAGAAACTGCATATCAATTGAGAAAGAAGATGCTTTTATTCAAATGATTAAAAATAGACAGAAAAGAGCAGAAGCTAAAAGGGCAACATAGCCCTTTTTTTTGTTTCACTAAATCCATGACTGAGGTTTTTCCTGCCTTTGATCAAACACTCTTAAAATGAATATTTCATCCAATTCAATCATGTAAGGAATTGTATAGTAAGTACTTGGAACTACCCACTCTAATACCTCATCATCATTCTCACTTTGGTGTCATATGCAAGGTTGAGTCTTGATAAGTTCAACAGATTTATGAATTTTGAGTATCTGTTTATAGGTAATATTACGATCTGAAAATTGACTGTAATAACGTTTAATTGTTTCCATATCAGTAAGTGATAGTGGTGACCATATTATTTGCATTGAATATTTTTAGACAAGTAATTTAGCTTTTGGAATTGGTAACTCTTGATTTGTTGCCAATGATTCAATCCAATCCTTTACTTCATTATGAGGGATTCACAACCCTTGCTGTATTTGTTTTTTTGCCTCTTGTATTTTGTTTGCTCTTTGGGCTTGGATGTTCACATTTTTTTGAATCATTTCTGATGCTATTGAGGCTTGAGGACGCTTAGATATTGAGCTTAAAAATTTTAAATCTTGCCTAGTTTTAAGAGGGATTCTTATAGTAAAGGGACTATTTTTTACTGTAGTTCACATAGTTGTATTTTTATGTAATAGAGTGATTACATTGTACACAGAATATTTATTTTGCAATTTTTTCTTTTTCAACAGCAAATTTCCGCGGCACTTCGGCGAAGCTTAATCTATAGGTAGAGTATGGATGCCTAGCAACCTACACTCTTCGGCGACGTTTTGGTTGCCTAGTAAACTGGGGTTAATAATAAATTAACTAATCATAAGCTGACACTCAAAAAGTAAAGGATTTGCCCCTTCGGGTTCCTCCTCGACTTTTCTCATTTACAGCTTCTTTCTTAGTCACTTTATTATTTAATATTTAGTCTTATGTGAACAAATTATGAGATTTACAAGTATGGATTATCAGACACAATGATAACTGTACTTAATGGATTGGGTGAATCATCCAATGCTACAAATTTAGAAGAGTTAGTCTTTCACTGTCATGTGAATGTAATAGCTGATTGATTATCAGAATGGTTACAAACTACACTTACTTTTAGTGGATTATTAGAAGAACTTTGCACCTATCACATAGCAAAACCTGCTGAAGATAGCACCATTGATTTTAGTGTTTATCCCTTCTTAGATGATGCAATACTAGGAGGTTATGAATTGTATTTCTACCATCCTGATACTGCCAAAATACATAATGCTCAAACATGGATGAGCATCAGGAAGCTACAGTCACTGCTGTAGTATTTTTTATGGTTCAGCTTTGCTGAATCATAATTTTCTATTTCATAAGTTGACAATAAATTACTTTCTGCTAGTTTTAGTCTGAAGCTGCTTGTTGTTTGGCAAGATTGCAAGTTTCATAGGAACATACGAACTCGC
>Ga0256840_1000331_pt1 | contig 48589 bp, 46 predicted proteins | sample 355202metaG_FD_185969 | JGI IMG/M metagenome (GOLD analysis project Ga0256840, IMG submission 185969) | Hydrothermal vent microbial communities from Mid Atlantic Ridge, Atlantic Ocean - 355-202 | ecosystem: Environmental > Aquatic > Marine > Hydrothermal vents | place: Atlantic Ocean: Mid...
CTGAGTTATTTCTTTAAATATGAAGAAAAAGTTAAAGAGGTTGAGGAGCTCGTTATTATTATTCAACCGCATATTATTCGTAAAGAAAACAACAATATCTCTTTAAAAGATCTTGGATACGAAGGTATTACCAATGAGATGGTCAACCTTCCAGCCAAAATTGACAAAGTAAGTAATGCGCAATAATCTTTTTGACAAGCCAAAAGATGTCTTTTTGGACTTGGTTGATCCCAAAGAGTACGTTCAGCTTGAACGTATTGCAACCATCTATCAGTCATTAAGCGAGTCGGTTAAAAAGCCGCTGAAAATGATTCTACTCTACGGAAAACCCGGTACCGGCAAGAGCATGCTCTTAAGCAAACTCTACAAAGATCTCTCGAGTGCTCAAAAAGTTGTTCTGTACCAGTCTCCCATTCTTGATGACAGTGAATTTTTTCGCTCACTGGCAAAAGATGTCTATCAGTTTACGCCTGATAACGATATTAATTTTACGACCTTCATGACATTGACCGATAAATTCATACACAGTACCGTTCCCATTGTACTGCTCGATGAAGCGCAACTTTACTCTGATTCTCAAATGGAAAAAATTCGACTGCTTTCAGATTCGCGCAAAATGAAATTTGTTGTTAGTCTGCACAAAACGGAAAAAGAGGATATTATTGCCAAAGAACATTTTCAAACTCGCATTTGGGAGAGTATTGAACTGATGAATGCCTCACCCGAAGAGCTGAAAATCTATATTCAAAAAAAATTGATGAAAGTCAACTGTTTTGATATTGCCAATATGTTTAACGATAAAAATATTAAAACAATCTTTGCATTGACCGAAGGAAACTATCGGGACACCAATAAACTGCTCTACACCCTTTTTCAAATACTCTCATGGTACGAAGAGAATCAACCGACTAAAATAAATTATGCAACGATTTCAAACAAAAGCATTGAAATGGCTGCATTGCACACGGGGCTCATTCATGCTTGATATTCGTCATTTAGAGCAGCAATGGTTACGTTACAAACTCAAAAAATATATTCCCTTTATGGTCACATTGGTTGCAGTAGTATTAATACTCACGTTGGCGTTGCTCTACTTTTTCAAACAACCTGCAATCAGTCAGCATACTACAGCATCCCAGACGCCTGCGTCCTCTACTGTCGTACCCCAAAAAAATTTACATGTAACCCTACCTCCGGCGGCACAAGAGAACACGACACCAAACATAAAAGCTCTCAATAAAGTAGCCGATCCGGTAAAAACTCCTCAAAACAGTACCGCTTCCAACACAGCGTACCAACCTAAAAAACTGGAACCTTCTTATGATTTTTTAAATAAAATCAGCTATGAAGCTGAAACCAAAAAAGAGTTGCCTCCAAAACTGAAACAGCCGTCGCAACCAAAACCAAAACCACAGCGACAGCAGCTTAATACCAATATTGCTCCCGCGGCAGAAGAAAAAATTGACACCATTTTACAACCGACACCAACCACAGCACCTACAGCAGTCGCTTCAACACCTTCTGCTTCGATACCTAAGGGAATTAAAATCAGTCGCATTAAATCCCAAGGTGAAATTCAAGATATTATTCATCGCTTTAAAGCCAATAAATCTCCGGTTCTCGGACTCTATTTAGCACGCTATTATTACAAAATGCAACAGTACGAAAAGGCTTACAACTATGCTCTGAGTACCAATAATATTGATCCCAATATTGAAGAGAGCTGGCTTATCTTTGCATCATCATTAATGAAGCTTTCCAAAAAGGCTCAAGCCGTCAAAACCTTAAAAGCCTATATTAAAAACAGCGGTTCACTCAATGCGAAGAGCCTTCTGGACACTATTCAAAACGGAGCGTTCCAATGAAGCTATTGATACTGATGCTATTACCGTTTCTCGCGCTGCATGCCAACAGTAAAAATGAGATTGTTTCTCTTTTTAAGGCCAAGCAGTATAAAGAGGCCTGCCTGCAGGGTTTGTCTATAATAGACAAATATTCTCGTGATGAAAACTTCATGACTCTGTATGCTTTTTCATGTCTCAATTCTGACTATATCGATCGCTTAAATCTTCCTATAGCCAAATTAAAGTTTTCCAAAGAAGCACGTAGTAATGCCGCCTATTTTTCAGTCATATTAATGCAGAAAAAACTGCTGCTGCACTCCATGGTTGACGGTTATGATATTAGCAGTTTAAAACTCCCCACAACAGACTTTGTACTTTCCAAAGTCTTTGATTTTTACGTTCATGCTCCTATGGGAAAAGCATCTTACTCTTTTACTGATCCTAAAGAGAAAAACGTATCGTATAAGCTATATTTAAAACATGAACGCGGTGTTCATAAAATTGTCATTGAAGAGTATTATGATAAAATTATGCGTAACCGTCACTATTATTGGTAGGATGTACAGATGGATAGAGTAACGCTTGATCTTTTAGAAAAAGGGCATATACAACAACAGCAAATTGACCGGCTCACATCGCGAGGTCTTGATGATGACACGTTATTAGAAACCTTAACCAAGGTCGGTGCCGTTTCGGGTAACTTCGTCAAACGCTTTATTGTTGAACAGATTCGTCAGGGTCGCTACAAACTCGATATTATCGAACACTACCACTTTTTAAACGAACATGATATTTTGCAACATTTAGCGCAAATGATGGAAGCAGAATTTATTGACTTAGACTCTATCGATATGGACTACCGACTGGCTGAAAAGATACCGCTGGTACAGCTCCAACGCTTCAATGCTCTGCCGATCTCTCAAGACGACATGAGTGTGACTATTGTCTTTTCCGATCCGCTGAACATAGAAGCCCAAGAGACCTTGCAACGTTTTTTCCCTCGAAAACCTATTCGTATTGCGTTGTCCATAAGTAAACAGATCTCATCATACCTGCTTAAAATGGAGATTAAAGACAGTGTCAAAGAGCTCGTTACCAATATTCGTAATGAACTCAACTCTATCTCCACCTTAGAGGAACAGCAAGAAGCTTCATCCATTTTACTACTGATTGATGTCATCCTAAAAGCCTGTATTAAAGGTCGTGCGAGTGATATCCACATTGAACCCACTGAAAACAATTGTGTTGTGCGCGGTCGTGTAGATGGTAAATTGGCCGAAATTTTTATTTTTGATAAAGACATCTATCCGCCGCTGGCGTCGCGTATTAAACTCTTGGCCAATCTTGACATTGCCGAAAAACGTAAGCCGCAAGACGGTCGTTTTTCTGCTACAGTCGCCGGATCAGAGTTTGATTTTCGTCTCTCTACCTTACCCATTCTTTACGGTGAATCCATTGTCATGCGGATTCTCGACAAAGAGAAGGCCTTGGTAAAACTTGAAGATGCCGGTATGGATGAAGCTAGTTATGCAAAACTTATTAAAGGTCTACACGAACCGTTCGGCATCATTTTGGTTACCGGTCCCACCGGTAGCGGTAAAACAACTACGCTTTACGGTGCACTCAATGAACTGCGTAATGTCGAAGAAAAAGTGATTACCGTTGAAGATCCCGTGGAATACCGTATGAACCTCATTCAGCAGGTGCAGGTACGTTCTAGCGTCGGTCTCTCGTTTGCCGATGCGCTCCGTTCTATATTACGTCAGGATCCCGATAAAATCATGATTGGAGAGATTCGTGACCAAGAAACACTTGAAATTGCCATTAAAGCAGCACTTACCGGTCACCTCGTTATCTCCACACTCCACACCAACGATGCAGTAAGCTCTATTCCCCGAATGGTCGACATGGGCATTGAACCGTACCTCATCAGCGGTGCTTTAGTGGCGGTTCAAGCACAGCGGCTCGTGCGCAAAATTTGCCAACACTGCAAACGGACTATTGACATTCCCAAACCTACCTTGGAGGAGTATGCCGATTATATTCCTGAGGGCACCGTATTTTATGCCGGTGAGGGGTGTCGCGAATGTAATGGAAGCGGCTACATGGGCAGAGAAATGATCTGTGAGGTACTGCCGATTTCTGAAGAGATCTCAAGCCTTATTGCCAAAGGTGCCTCTAAAGATGCCATTATGGAGCAGGCCAATCAAGAAGGCTTTGAAGATATGTTTACCAACGGCATGCGCAAAGCCATGGACGGCATCACTACCATAGAAGAAATTTTAAGGGTGGCTAAAAAATGAAATATTTTACTGCAACAGTACTGCTGAAAGGAAAAAAGAATTTTCACAGTTTTTTTGCCGAAACAAAAAAAGAGGCACACTACATCTCTAAAATTAAATTTAGCGGGATGCTCATTAAAGTAGAAGAGACCGAACCTCCTTTTGAGATAAAGTTTCAAATGTTTAAAGACAATCTCTTTAAAAACATGAAGAAAAAAAAGATTAAACAAGATTCATTGATTGCATCCATGCGACAGCTTGCTGTTATGGCCAATGCCGGTATCTCCATTCACGACTCACTTTATGAGATGGCAGAAGCCACCAATGACAAAAATCTGGCAACCATACTCAGTACGATTGCCGAAGATATCAACTCCGGTCAAAGTCTCTCGGATTCTATGGAAAACTACCGTTTCCAACTTGGCAACCTGACACTGGCAATGGTTAAGCTGGGAGAACAGACGGGTAATATGGCCGAATCACTCTACAAGCTTTCCGATATGCTTGAAGAGATACGCCGCAATGTGATTAAATTTAAAAAAGCAATGGCATATCCACGAAACGTCATGATCGCTATGGCAGTTGCATTTACAATTCTAATCTCATACGTGGTACCCAAGTTTAAAACTATGTTTGACAAGTTCAACACCGAACTGCCGCTGCCAACACTCATTCTTCTTAAGTTGGAGTATATTTTCAACAATTACGGGTTGTATGTACTGGCCGGAATTTTTATTTTTATTATCGTGTTACGCTATTTCATCAACAACAGTATGGCATTTCGATTTCGGTGGCACCAGTTCTTACTCAGAGTCTATCTCATCAAAAACATCATCCTTTATGCAACGCTCAACCGATTTACGCTGGTCTTTTCGGAATTGGTGCGTGCCGGTATTCCGATTGCCGAAGCGCTTGATACCGCCATTGAGATGATTGACAGCCTGCCGTTAAAAGAGAAGCTTCTTACCATCCGCTCTACAGTTGAAAAAGGGGGATCTCTTCACAACGGACTTGCCGATACCGAACTCTTTGAAAATATGATTGTACAAATGGTACGTGCCGGAGAATCCAGCGGTCAGCTCGATGCCATGCTTGACAAGGTTGCAGAGTACTATAAAATGAAATTTGACCGCATTATTGACGGACTCTCCGAAGCGATCGAGCCCATCATGCTCTTTATTATTGCTGCAATGGTTCTTCTGCTTGCTACGGGTATTTTCCTGCCGATGTGGAGCATCGGTGATGCCGTACTCAACAAGTAGCCTTACAGCTCTTTAGGTTCTGCCTTCTGCACCAAAGCGCTATAGGCATCATCTTTAGGAATCAATGACGCTTCATAAAGAAACTGTGACGCTAAAAAGTTGCTCTTTTTGATTTTGTCATATTTGGCATAACTCAAAAAAAGACGATCTTTCGCCCGTGTTACGGCCACATAAAAGAGTCGACGTTCCTCTTCGATACTTCCACCCCGCTGCATCAGTTTTCGGTTGGGAAACCTACCGTCCATCAAATCAATAACATAGACATCCTGATACTCCAAACCTTTGGAAGCATGAATGCTTAAGAGGTGTACCCCTTCTCCTTGAGTTAAATCTTGCGAACCCAACACCATGGCATTTAAAAAACGCTCATGTTCGCGATACGGCTTAGAGAGTTCAAAAAGCACTAGTGATTTGCGTCGTATCCGCTCTGTTGATGCCGATTTCAATGTCGCATCAATACTTCCGTCAGCCAGCTGGGCGCGTTTGGTTGAAAGCGTCTCGACAATGTCTTTGTAAATCAGTGAGGCAGCAATTTTTTTGACCACGGTTTGAGGCTGTGAGACTGTTTTAAGCGCCTTGTATAACAGGTAGATATGGTAGAGAAACTCTGCTCCGTCACGATTGAGTTTGGGATGTTTTAAGACGGCATTGTTAAAAAACTGTCTTTCAAAATTCAACGTAACGAAACGGCCGCGACTTCCCAGTTCGGCAAAATCGTCAAACAGACCCAACTGATGGTTGAGTTTACGCTTTTCAAAAGGGTTTTCAATGCTACCGTCAGGCTCAAACAAACCGCGAAAGAAAGATCCGCTTCCCAGTTTTTGCAGTGCTATAAAGATCTCTTTGGCAATGGCACTGCCCACCCCCTTGGCATACTCAAAGAGATGGATGAATGCCATCATGTCGTTCTCATTCACCAACAACGTGTAAATATCTAAAATAGCTTTGACCTCTTTCGAGTCAAAAAAACCGGTACCGCCACGTCGTCTGCATGCAATACCCTGCTCTCTTAATGTCGCTTCAATACCGTCAGCAGAAGAGTTGTTACGAAAAATAACGGCAATCTCCTCAATAGGCGTCATACTCTGTTTAATGAGCATGGCAATGGCATGATATTGATCAAAAAGCTCATCGTAGACAATCAGCTTCGGCTCTTGCGGACAATCGGTTCGTGTCACCTCCAGTTCTTTAGGATAGATGCGTTCATTGTAAGAAATCACCCGATTGGCAAGGGATAAAATCGGTACTGTGGAGCGATAATTTTTCTTTAGAGTGTGAATCACCGCATCATCAAATTTACATGTAAATGAACCGATAATACTGATATCGGCACCGTTAAAGGCATAAATACTCTGGTCATAATCACCGACACAAAAAAGTGATTTGGGGTTCATGGCATCAATGAGGCTTCCTTGCAACAGATTGGTATCTTGATATTCATCGACCAATACCTCTTGATAACCCAAGTTGCGCTCTGAACAAAGTTGACGCATCTGCAGTAGCAAATCATTAAAATTTAAAAACCCGTACTGTAACTTTAGGGCTTCAAATTCATCGACAATATCAGCATAGATATGACAATAGACGTCATGCTCTGCATGCTGTCTGGCAATCCATACTTCAAACTCCTGTACCATCTCCGTATTTTGATAATAGGAGTAGAGATCATACAGATAGTGTGCTCCGTACGGCGGTGTCGGTGAATCAATATGAGACAGTGAGCGTTTTTCGTAAACACTGCGAAAAAGTGTTTTAAGTTCACGCGGCTGCTTTAGCACCACCTTGCCTTCACGCCGTTTTAGCCAGCGATAACTGATGGAATGAAATGTTCCCGCATCCATTTTTAACGCCACTTCGTTACCGAAATAGCTCGCTACCCGTTCAACCATCTCACCGGCAGCCTTGTTGGTAAACGTTAACAAAAGAATCTCTTCGGGTTTAATATTACTCTTTAAAAGATGTGCGATACGCCCGACAATCGTCGAAGTTTTTCCCGTACCGGCACTGGCAATAATGAGATTGTGCCCGAAAGGAGCGGTAGCGGCATGGTATTGCTCCGGGTTGAGTCGTGAAAGCGGCAAAATACTCCTTTGTACTTCACCTTGAAGTACTGCTTAGCGAAATGATTGAATGGATTCAGCCATACCGAAATCGGGGTACTCCTCCGGTTTCAATATGATTTGCGCCATGGTTTGATTATCTTCGTTTAAAATGAGCGGCGCTAAAAAATTAATTTTCGACGCATCAAGCGGATCTTGAATAATCACGATATTATATACAAGAATATTCGTTTCTTCATTAATATCGAGCAAAACTTTGACATCATCGGCCAAATCAAAAGCATATTCCCGTAAACGAAACGGATTCACCAAGGTAAAAGAGACCGCTTCATTGTCACTATCTTTTATGGTGGCAAACAGTTCGTCTATTTTATGAAACTCAACCGTTACCGTATCGCTAAAACCATATATGCGACCATCGACTTTATAAACCATAGAAGTGCCCTTTAGTTATTTTTTGTCTATTTTACCCCCAATTTCATTTGAACAATCTTAAGTGATTTCAACCATTTTAAAGACAAACCGCTATTTTACAGCCACCCTTTAGAGAGTTTTTACATCGGCTTCGCTATAATCGCGAAATTATATTAATTCCATTAAAAGTAGATTTTTATGTCAAAACAAACATATGATCCCTCCTCCGTTGAAACGTGCTATTATAAAATATGGGAAGAACGTAACTATTTTGAAATTGACGGCAATCAAAACATACAACAACCTCATAAAACCTTTGCCTTGATGATGCCGCCTCCCAATGTAACCGGACGACTGCATATCGGTCATGCCCTCACCTTTACACTGCAAGACATCATCATCCGCTACAAACGTATGGACGGCTACAAAACACTCTGGCAACCCGGAACCGATCATGCGGGTATCGCCACACAGAATGTTGTTGAGAAGCAGCTGCTTGCCGAAGGAACCAGTAAGGAGCGCATCGGTCGCGATGCTTTTTTACAACGCGTTTGGCAATGGAAAGAAGAGTCTGCCGGTATCATGACCCGACAACTTCGTACAATGGGGGTCTCTCCTGCATGGAAACGGGAGCGTTTTACCATGGACAAAGGGCTGCAAAAAGCAGTAAAAGAGGCTTTTGTCCATCTTTACAACAAACAGCTCATTATTCGTGGTAACTATATGGTCAACTGGTGTACACATGACGGTGCCTTGAGCGATATTGAAGTAGAACATGAAGAGCATCAAGGGAAGTTTTATCATATTCGTTATCCGTTTGCTGACGGCAGCGGACACATTACCGTAGCCACAACACGGCCCGAAACCTATTTTGGCGATACCGCGGTCATGGTTCACCCTGATGATGTTCGCTACCGGCACATCATCGGAAAACAACTCAAACTTCCGCTTATTGAGCGTGAGATAACCATTATTGCCGATACCCATGTCGATATGGAATTCGGTACCGGTCTGGTGAAAGTAACCCCGGCACACGACACTAACGATTATGAGGTCGGAAAACGCCATGATTTGGAGTTTATTACCGTCTTTGATGAGCAAGGTATTTTGAATGAGTTTGCCGGTGAATTTCAAGGACTTGAACGCCTGGAAGCACGCGATATCATTGTAAAACGTCTGGAAGAAGAGGGTTTTATTGAAAAAATCGAAGCACATACTCACCAAGTCGGTCACTGCTACCGCTGCAAAAATATTGTTGAACCTTACATCTCCAAACAGTGGTTTATTCGCAGCGAAATTGCGAAGAAATCTATTGAAAAAACCAATGAAGGGTTCACACGCTTTTTTCCGCCGCACTGGATTAACAGCTATAATGCATGGATGGGGGAGCTGCGTGACTGGTGTATTTCACGTCAACTTTGGTGGGGACACCGTATTCCGGTCTTTTACTGTGATGACTGCCGGCACGAATGGGCCAGTTTGGAGGATGCACCGACGCAATGCCCACACTGTTCAGCGCATAACATCACTCAAGATCCCGACGTGCTCGACACCTGGTTTAGCTCGGCACTGTGGCCATTCTCTACTTTGGGTTGGGGTCACGGCGATACCGAAGCCGACCGCCTGTTTCAAAGCGATGATCTGCATGAGTTCTACCCCAATACGCTACTCATTACCGGTTTTGACATTCTCTTTTTCTGGGTAGCACGCATGATGATGATGGGAGAGACCTTTATGGGAAAACTGCCGTTTGATCATATCTACCTGCATGCATTGGTTCGGGACGAACACGGAGAAAAAATGAGCAAATCCAAAGGCAATGTTATCGATCCGTTGGATATGATTGAAAAATACAGTGCCGATGCCCTGCGCTTTACTCTCGCTGTTCTTGCCGTACAAGGACGTGACATTCGTCTTTCCGAAGAGAAACTCGAACTCAGTCGTAACTTTACCAACAAACTCTTTAATGCCTCACGTTACCTCCAAATGAACGGTGACACCTTTAACGACCTTGCCGACATTGACATTGTCACCCCTTTAGGACGCTATATGCTTAGCCGCCTCGCCACCGCCACCCGAGAGACCCGAAATTTTTTAGATGAGTACCGTTTTAACGATGCCGCTACCGTCCTCTACCGTTACCTGTGGAATGAGTTTTGCGGTTGGGGTATTGAACTCTCTAAAGTCTCCAAAGAGAGTATTTTGGAACTGGGTGCCGTTTTTAAAGAGTCGCTGAAGTTACTCCATCCGTTTATGCCGTTTATTACCGAACATCTCTATCAGGAACTTTCCGGTACCTCACTGCAAAATAGCGACTCGATTATGATCATGCGCTATCCTGATGCTATACAACATGATGCAGAAATCGAACAACAGTTTGATGTTGCCATGGATGCTATTGTCGCCATACGTCGCGCTAAAACATTGGTTGATATGGCCAATCAAAAAATACCTCGTGCATACCTGAAAAGTGATGTTACCATTGATGAAGCAACCATGCTGCCGTTTATCTGTCGTTTGGCAAAAGTGGATGAAGTCAGCATGACAGCATGCAAAATTGATAACGCCGTCAGTGATGTCAGCATGTATGTTGACGTCTTTATTCCCACCGACTCTATTGATTTAAACCCTATTATTGCACGCCTTCACAAACAGAGCGAGAAACTCTCCAAAGAGATTGATAAGCTTAACGGTATGTTACAGAACCGACGTTTTGTCGAAAATGCTCCGCAAGACGTTATTGAGAAGAATCGGCATGATCTTGAAGAGGCACAAAGCAAACAACAAAAAATTCACGATCAGCTCGTCTCTTTGGAACCGTCATAATGTTTGACATTCGCAAATATCGCTCACAAAATATCAAAAATGACATTCTCTCCGGCTTGGTTGTTGCCGTAGCACTGGTTCCCGAGGCCATTGCCTTCTCTTTTATTGCCGGTGTCAGTCCTATTGTCGGGCTCTATACCGCATTTATTTTAGGGCTTATTACTTCACTGTTCGGTGGTAAACCCGGCATGATCAGCGGTGCCACCGGTGCCGTTGCCATTGTTTTTGTCGGACTGGGCATCAAAGCCCATGAAATTCTTTTGGCACAAGGACTCAGCGGTGATGCTATTGCTATTGGCATATTACAGTACATCTTACTTGCTACCGTTTTGGCCGGACTGATTCAGGTTGCCGTAGGGCTGTTAAAACTGGGAAAATTCATTCGTCTGGTACCCCAACCCGCCATGTACGGATTTGTTAACGGGCTGGCTATTGTCATTGCCACGTCACAATTTAAATTTTTTGAGGGGCAAGGCATTACCATGTATCTACTGGTGGGGGTCACCATGCTCATCATGTATCTACTGCCCAAATATACCAAAGCCATTCCCTCCGGACTTGTCGCCATCGTTGCCATCACACTTGTTGCCTATTTTACTGCACTCGATACCATTTTGGTCGGCGGTCTTGCCGACCTCTCAGCATTTAAAGGAGAACTCCCCTCCTTCAATGTTCCACAGTACCTTCTAAGCTGGGATGCTATCATGCTGGTGCTTCCTTATGCTGTTATTGTTGCTCTTGTCGGTCTCATTGAATCCCTGTTGACACTCTCCGTACTTGATGAGATGAGCAATACCCGCGGCAGTGCCAACAAAGAGTGTATTGCCCAAGGCAGCGGCAATATCTGTTGCGGTTTCTTCGGCGGTATGGCCGGATGTGCGATGATCGGTCAATCTATCATTAACTTCACTTCCGGCGGCTTGGGGCGCCTCTCCTCATTTGTCGCAGCAATAGGGCTTATTACACTGGTATCACTCTTTACCGATCTCTTAAATATCATCCCCGTTGCCGTGCTAGTCGGCATTATGTTTATGGTCAGCATTGGTACCTTTGAGTGGAGCAGCTTTTCTCATTTAAAACATATGCCGCGATCCGATGCCTTTGTCATGGTAGTCGTCACCGTCATAACAGTCATTGCCGATTTGGCCATAGCCGTCATCTCCGGTGTTATTATCTCTGCGCTTGTCTTTGCATGGAAGCATGCACGTATCTACGCAACGACTCGTATTGAACAAGACGGCACTAAAGTCTATGAGCTTGAGGGACCGCTCTTTTTCGGTTCGGCCATGACCTTTCCGGATAATTTTGACATTGCCAACGATCCGGAGCATGTAGTTATTGACTTTAAAAAAGCCCGCGTTATGGACTCGTCGGGTGTTGAGGCCATCGATTCACTTACTAAAAAATATGAAGAAGCCAAAAAGAACTTACGCCTGCGCCATCTGAGTCAAGATTGCAAAAATATTTTAAAAAAAGCCGGACCACATTGTGAATATGAAGAGGACGATCCAACCTACAAAGTGGCGTACAACTATTAAAATTTACATGTAGCAGTCTCCCGAGGAGACGTGCGGTATTGGTGGAGTAAAATGAATCACTTCAGTAGCACGAAGTATGGGGTTGATGTTATTGTAAAATAGTTGTGTTACAGTAATGTTAAATAAAGGAGCGCAGATGCAAATTCGTGAAATCACACTCAAAGAACTCGATATCGCCTATGAGCTGGTTAAAGAACTTCGAGAACTCAGCTATGATGCATTTGAAGATCTCATCTATGAAATGCGCCATCGTGACTATAAAATGTTCGGATTGTTTGAAGAGCGCCAATTGCAAACATATGCCGGTGTCGTGGTTCAAACCAACCTCTACCACAAAAAGCATCTTTACATTGACGACCTCATTACCAAAACATCGTCACGCTCTCGCGGCTACGGCAAAGAGATGCTGGAGTATTTAAAAGATTATGCCATCATGTTTCAGTGTCAGTCGTTAGTGCTTTCCTCGGGTTTTGCTCGTGAATCGGCACACTCTTTTTATGAAAAACACGGTTTTGACAAAAAAAGTTTTCTCTTTGTAAAACCTCTTTAATACTCGCTTATTGTTGTAACGCTTCATAAAATACGATACAATCTCACCACCAGTTTAAGGACGTTCCATGTCATCAGTCAAACGCCACAACCATCGGGTTCACCCCTGCACCACCGAACAAAAAAATGCACTGTTAAATGTTTTAATCGCTCAAAACACCATACCCTCCTCCATACTCATTGTTACGGCAAATGATCCACAGCATATTGAGATTACCAACAACAGTGATACGGTTACTGTGATGAGTGATGCCCATCTCGCTGCCGCCACCAATACGACTTGCAGTTTACTCATCAGTTATGATTTACCCCTTGACCCTGCTGCATACATACTACGTCTTGAAAGAGCGTGCGATACTGCACTGATTCTGCTTGATGAAGATGAAAGAGCCCTGCTCTATCCCATTGAAAAGCTTTTGGGACGTACACTGATCCAAGAACATATCAATGGCTTTGAAGCAACCTTTGCCATAAAACCCGCTCCCAAAGTACGCGTCAATAAAAAAATTTCCAATACAAAAGCTCTCGGTAACCCCCGTACTTTTAAAAGCGCCGTCAAAGCAGTCAACCCGAAAGGTAAAAGACGAAAAATCAGTAGTAAACGGTTCAAAGCGGCCAAAGAAGGAGCATAAATAGCATTTAAATCTCTTTCGTGCGTACCTCTTCTTTGAGCGCTTCATCTGCTAATGTACGAATCCAGTCATTAAACTTCAGGCCGTTTTCCTTGCAAAAATCGCCGTAGCGTTGCAACTCCTCGGCACTAAGCATTAACTCTACTTCAATCAAAGGCACCTGCCGTGCTTTGAGTGTTTCAATGGATTCAATCGGTCCGATAGCACTTCCTTGGCAATTAATTTACATGTAAATTTTGAACATATTTTTAAGAAAATTTAGTGTCAACTATGAAAAAGTCTGTGGCGGACAGGGAGGGATTCGAACCCTCGGTACCGTTACCAGTACGCATCCTTAGCAGGGATGTGGTTTCAGCCAGCTCACCCACCTGTCCGTGGTTATAAAAGAGGTTGTAATTTTACTCACATAACATAATAGTGAGCTTAAATGACCCCCTCCTCTTACCATTGCTCTAGAATCTTTTCAACAACTGCGGCAGGATTTTCGGCTTGGTAGATCGGACGGCCGACAACAATAAAATCGACCGCTTCTTGCTGTGCCATAGCTACAGTGGCGACACGCTGCTGATCACCGGCATCTTCGCCAAAAGGCCGAATACCCGGAGTTAAGGTTAAAAAATCGCTCTGTGTCACTTTTTTAATGGATGCGCTCTCAAAAACACTGCAGACCACCCCGTCGAGTCCGCTTTGGTAGGCATCGACAGCAAACTGATCGGCTCTGTTGCCAATACTGCTGCCGTACACCGATTGAAAATCTGCTTCATGAAACGATGTCAGTACGGTAACCGCCAATACCAGAGGACGATCTTCACAGGAAGCCAAACGCTTCATAACGGTTTGCATGGCCTCTTTCCCTGCCGAGGCATGAATATTGAACATATCTACATGTAAATTGACAATAGACTCTGCCGCATCAGCCATCGTATTGGGAATATCATAAAGCTTAAGATCTAAAAAAATTTTAAAATTCGGGTTAATGTTCTGAATGGCATCTATAAACGCCCTGCCGTCACGGATATACGAACGTAGCCCTACTTTCAGCCAAACATCATAGGTTCGCAATGCTCGAACCAGCTTAAGATTCTCTTCTTGGGTCGGAAGATCCAGTGCGACACAAAGCTCCATCATATTCCTTTAATTGTGATGGTGACAGTATAATAAAGAGTTTATTAGAAAGAGGAAAATTTACATGTAAATTTTTACATGTAAATTTTTATGAACATCATGCGTTGACAGCGTTTTGAATTTTTTCGACTACCGAAGGGTCTTCGAGTGTTGAGATATCCTGGGTAATCGCTTCACCTTTGGCGATGGCACGTAAAATACGGCGCATAATTTTACCCGAACGTGTTTTAGGCAGTCCCGGAACAAAAACAATATCGTCACATAACGCAATATTGCCGATCTCTTGTTTAATAATACCGTTAATCTCTTGAGCCAGCTCTGCATTTCTGCCGACTGTATCATCCTTCTTCATAATCACATAAGCAAAAATTCCCTCACCTTTGAGGTCATGCGGTTTGCCGACAACTGCCACTTCGGCAACACCGGGATGCTTGTTAATAGCAGCTTCAACTTCGGCAGTACCCATACGATGTCCTGAGACGTTAATGACATCATCGGTACGCCCCGTAATAGTAATGTAACCGTCTTCATCGTACTCGGCACCGTCACCGGTAAAATAGACCGGCTTACCCTCTTTGTTGACATCACCGAAATAGGATTTGACAAAGCGCTCTTCATCACCCCAGACACCGCGTATCATTGCCGGCCACGGACGCGTAACACACATGTACCCGCCTTCATGAACTTCGACTTTTTTACCCGTCTTGGGGTCTAATATTTCTGCCATAATCCCCGGAAGCGGAAACGTAGCACACCCGGGTTTAATGGGAGTAGCACCCGGAAGCGGTGAGACAATATGGCCACCTGTCTCCGTCTGCCAATAGGTGTCGACAATAGCACATTTAGAGTTTCCTACCGCTTCATAATACCATTTCCATGCCGGCGGATCAATCGGTTCGCCCACGGTTCCAAGTACTTTTAATGAACTTAAATCATATTTTTGCGGCTCATCATTACCCATTTTATGCAATACGCGAATCGCCGTCGGTGCCGTGTAAAACTGGTTGATTCGGTACTCTTGTACCATCTTCCACGGACGACCGGCATCAGGATATGTCGGCACACCTTCAAACATTACGGTCGTTGCACCCATGGCAAGCGGACCGTAAACAATGTACGTATGTCCGGTAATCCAGCCCACATCGGCCGTACACCAGTAGATATCATGCTCTTTGACGTCAAACACCCACTCCATCGTCATCTGCGCCCAAAGAATGTAACCGGCGCTGTTATGCTGCACCCCTTTGGGTTTTCCGGTCGATCCGGAGGTGTAGAGTAAAAATAACGGATCTTCACTCTCCATGACTTCAGGTTCACACGCAATTGATTGCTTCTGAATAAGCTCACTGTAAGCAAAATCACGGCCGTCAACCCAAACGATCTCCTCGCCGTTACGTTCAATGACACAGACTTTTTCAACCGGTGTATCCCCTTCGAGTGCTTTGTCAACAACAGGCTTGAGCATATAAGGTTTGTTTTTTCGGTAGGCACCGTCAGACGTAATCACTACTTTTGCATCCGCATCAATAATTCTGTCACGCAGTGCTTCAGCAGAAAATCCCCCAAAGACAATGGAGTGAATGGCACCCAAGCGGGCACATGCCAACATGGCATACGCTGCTTCGGGAATCATCGGCATATAAATAACAACACGATCACCCTTTGTCACACCGAACTCATTTTTCAGCATATTGGCAAAGCGGTTTACGCTGTTATGAAGCTCCATATATGTAATGGTCTGCTTATCGCCGCGATCGCCCTCAAAAATTATTGCCGCCTTGTTTTTTCGTTGCTCCAAGTGGCGGTCAATACACTGTACCGAAACATTGAGCTTTCCCCCTTCAAACCATTTGACAAAAGGAAAATTGCTCTCATCTAACACCTTGTCGAAAGGTTGCATCCATGTCAATTTCTCTTTGGCAAAGCTTCCCCAAAACCCTTCATAGTCTTCCGTCGCCCACTCTTGCAGTGTCTCATATTCACACATATTTTTAATGCGTGCTGTTGCCGCGAACTCACGATTTGGCTTATATACCGGCTTTTTCATCTCACTCATATTGTTTCCTTTGGCAGATCTGTCGTAACTCGTGCTACTTTATTGTAGCAACGAGAAGATAATACCGTTCTCATATCCCAAGAACTTTTTAAAAATTTGACACGATTGTATCAAAGCGTAAATCAATATTTCCTTGAACAATCCGTACACGCTTTATGCCGCCAAGAAGCTTTAAGTTTCATATCTTAATGCGCAAGAGCTCCTTCGGAACCAATACCCGTTTGTGAACGAATATTTTGTGCTTCAAAAGCAGACTGTTCACGTTTGGCAGCATCACTGTTGTCGGTTACAGAGACAACATAGATAGCTATAAAGGCAACCGTTACCGAAAAAAGTGCCGGATATTTATAGGGAAAAACCGGTTCGGCATATCCTAAAATCTCTACCCAGACAATCGGACCAAGTATGACCAGTATCACGGCCGTTACCAAACCGAGACTGCCACCGACAACCGCCCCGCGGGTTGTCAGTTTTGACCAGTAAATCGAGAGAAACAGAATCGGAAAGTTTGCCGATGCGGCAATGGCAAACGCCAATCCGACCACAAAGGCGATATTTTGTTTTTCAAACATAATGCCCAATACAATCGCCACAATGCCCAGTGCAACCGTAGCAATCTTGGAAACACGCATCTCCGCCATACTCCGGGCATTTCCCTTTTTATACACCGAGGCGTACAGGTCGTGTGAAATTGCCGACGCTCCCGCCAGAGTCAAGCCCGATACTACCGCTAAAATTGTTGCAAATGCAACGGCCGAAATGAATCCCAAAAACAGATCGCCGCCGACGGCGTGACTCAAGTGAATGGCTGCCATATTGCTACCGCCTAAAATAGGTGAACCCCCTTCTGCCGCTTGCTTGGCGACGTCCAAATATTCGGGGTTGGTAAAAACCATCACAATAGCTCCAAAACCGATAATAAACGTCAGTATGTAAAAATAACCGATAAACCCCGTAGCATAGAAGACCGATTTTCGCGCTTCTTTAGCGTCACCGACAGTAAAAAACCGCATGAGAATATGCGGTAACCCTGCCGTACCAAACATGAGTGCCACCGCTAAAGAGATGGCTGAAACAGGGTCACTGACCAAACCGCCGGGACTCATAATGGCCTCGCCTTTAAGATCAACCGCCGCTTGAAACAGCGCATTGAAGCTAAAATCGTAATGCAGCATTACCGCAACCGCCATAAACGTTGCTCCCGAAAGCAGCAAAAAGGCCTTAATAATCTGCACCCAGGTGGTTGCCAGCATCCCCCCGAACGTAACATATAAAATCATCAATACACCTACCAAAATAACGGCAGCTTCGTACTGCAACCCAAACAGCAGTTCAATCAGCTTTCCTGAACCGACCATCTGTGCAATAAGATACAAAATCACCGTGGCAATAGAGCCTGAAGCCGCCAATATCCGTATGGGTGTTTGTTGCAAACGGTACGCCGCTACATCGGTAAACGTGTACTTTCCTAGATTTTTTAACGGTTCGGCAATAAGAAAGAGAATAATCGGCCAGCCTACCAAAAAGCCGATCGAGTAGATAAGTCCGTCGTATCCTTTAAGATAGACCAGACCCGAAATACCTAAAAATGATGCTGCCGACATATAATCACCTGCAATGGCCATACCGTTTTGAAATCCGCTAATACCGCCGCCTGCCGTATAAAAGTCTTTTGCCGTCTTGGTTTTTTTAGCCGCCCAATACGTAATCAACAACGTGCCGCCGACAAAAAGCAAAAACATAATAATAGCTGCCATATTGAGCGGTTGCGGCGTTACATCCCCCGCAACATCACCAACAGCAAAAAGCAGTGTTGAAAATATGAAACCACTCAGTAGCACATACCTCATAACGTCATATCCCGTCGCATGTTCTCTTTGACCTGATGGCTTAAATCATCAAACTCACCGTTGGCGCGTCGCACATAGACACCGGTTAGTGCAAACGCAAACACAATAATGAAAATTCCGACAGGGATTCCCACGGTCGTCACACTTCCTGCACTCAACGGTGTTCCCAATACAGAAGGAACAAACGCAATGGTCACAATAAATACAAAATAAACCAATAACATGGCAACACTCAATCGTACGGCAAAAGCACGTCGTTTACGAACGAGTTCCCGGTAGGAAGGGTCTGCTTTAATCGCCTTAATCATCTCTTGTGTCATGATATGCTCCTAAAAAAGCGTAGTGTACAATAAAAAGAGTTTGGGTTCAAATAGCAACTCTTTCCTCTTTTTAAACAAGTTTTTTACCTATTATGGGGTAATATATTAAAGACAGCACACGAATTTAACACTTAAAGAAATAATAATGTATCAAACGGTCGATACGCAGTATCTCCAAAACATTCCTCTTTTTCACGGCCTCAGTCAAGAAGAATTAGAGCAGTTATGCCCTATTATTAAAGTCAAGTCTTTTGAAAAAGGAGAAATCTTATACTATGAAAAAGACAAACAGTCTGAAATATACTATCTGAAAAGCGGATTGCTTAAAATCTATAAAATTGATCGCTTTGATAATGAAGTTTTCATGTATAACCTCTTTAACGATACACTTATTTCAGAAATCACCGACTTTGAAAAAGTCGGCTGTTTTGCCAATGCCGAATTTGTTGTAGCGAGTGATGTACTGGTCATTGATTTCGAAGGTTTCAAAACAATTTATGAGCACAGCCCCAGACTTATGATGCAACTGCTCAAAGAGTTTGCCAAAAAGAGCAATATGATGCAGTGTATTATTAATAGAGAAATTGTATTCGACGGCACGGCGAAAGTGGCTTTTATGCTCATCAATGACTTGGAACGTTTCAACAGCTTAAAAAAAAGCGAGATTGCCTATATGCTTAATATCCAGCCTGAAACGCTCTCGCGTATTTTAAAAAAGTTAACACGCAACAAGATGATTGGTAGCCGTGACGGCAATATTGACATCAATGACCACGAGGCTCTTCGAGCCATTTTTGAGTAAGGGAAGGGACCATGACTAAGATTACCTCACAAATCAAATTCATTGGCGGCGTACTCTCGCTGATGATTATCTCCATTGTGCTCATTACCATCTACATTAACCACATGTCGGCACAAGACTCTACGGTCATCAATGTGGCGGGAAAACAGCGTATGCTAACGCAAAAAATCACCAAAGAGGTCTTTTGGCTTCAGCATCACAGCAGCGATGACTATAGCACTTTAGATACCTCAATCGATGAGTTTAAACACTCCCTCAATGACCTGATTCACGGCAATGATGCACGCGGTATTTATGCACCGCCAAAACCGTGCATTGCCGAGCAACTCCATCAAATCGATGCGTTGTGGCAAAACTTTAAAAACTATCTGCAAGAGTTTAAAGCACTCCTGCATGAGACCAAAACACTCAAAGAGGATGTTCCGAAAAAAAGTGAGTATATTCTCAATATTTCCGATAACGTTGTCAAAGCAATGGTTCATGCCCGTTTAGCCGGTAAACTCATTGACGATGCCGGTCGTCAACGTATGCTGACACAAAAAATAGCATTTCATCTTTCCCAGTATCTTATGAACGGTCAATCCGAGCATATTACCAGTTTTTTTCATGCTTTTGCACTGTATCAGTCAACATTGGAGCGTTTTTTACACAATCAAACGCTTATGGGTATCCCTGAACTCAATGCGGTTTTGACAAAAAACAAAACCGTGTGGTATGGCTACTCTGCTTATGTAATTGAGCTCATGGACAAACAGCGCGATCTCAATCAAACATTACTCAAAGTCAAAGATATTAACGTGGTACTTCTTAATGCCATGGACAATGCCGTCGATGCCTACTCCACATACTCCAGCCAACGGCACGAGCAGTTACAGCGTTTTCAATATATTGCCAGTATGATTGCTTTGATCTTTATGCTCTACTCCGCTTATTTGACACGTAATATTGAAGAAAATTTCAGTGACTTTTTAAAGCACTCCAAAGCAATGGCCGTCTCACTCGAAGGAGGCAATACGCACACGAACTATAAAGAAGCCGACACACTGGAAAATGACGAGCTCACCCTGGCTTCAATGCATATGAGTCACTTTGTCGACAAAATCAATACCGTCATTGAACATGCGCAACATGCTATCAATGAGTCGGAAAATGCTGCGCGCGAACTTGAAGCGGTAAGCCAAAACATTGATGGAAAATTAGAAAAACTAAAGCTGGATGAAGCATCAAAAAAAGATATCGATAAAACCATTGATACAAGTGAAGATATTGTCATTCAAACACTCGAAGAGCTCTGTAACACCTCGCGCCTGCTCACGCAGTTACAGCATAATCTTAACAGTGTTGTAGAGAAAACACAGCGTAACAGATAATTAACCTTTAATGCATCTCACGCTGTTTACATGTATTTTACAATACGTTCACGTTCTCCTGCCTCACGACGCATCGCATCATAGCGTTTTTGATACTCCAGCTTCTCTTCGCTGCGAATCGGTGTTCGAATCGATTTATACTCTACGAGTTCACCCTCTTTGTAAACGGCGCTAACTTCGGCATAGACCCAATAAAACCCGGTATCGCTTCGCATGTTTTTAACATATCCTCCCCATTTTTTACCCGCTTGAAGCGTTTGCCACAAATCTTTGAAAACTGCAGAAGGCATGTCGGGATGCCGAATCACATTATGCGGTTTTCCTATTAACTCTTCAGACGTATACCCACTGATGGCTGCAAACGTCTCATTCACATAGGTAATGATTCCTTGCAGATCGGTTCGAGAAATAATCAGTTCATCCTCGGGAACCACGGTCTCAATTAAAAACTCTGATCTGTTATACTCCATATTATTGTCCTTTATCCAACTGTTTGGCAAAAGCTTCCAGATCCATTTTTTGCTTTAAGTCACCATTGTAGATAATATCTTTAGCTTCAACGGTATCATCATTAAGCATTGCCGGTACGGCATCGGAATGATTGATGACGTCAATATTACGGTCGAGTTCATCTTCGGAATATGCCATCTGCATATCGGCGGCAATTACGTGAGGTATGGCTTCAATAACACGCAATTTTTTCAACTCTTCATCAACGCTCTCACCCTCAATGGTAATAATAATGCGCCCTTTGGCATCATGCAGGTGATAATCACACACGTCGCACGCTTTAATATCACGCAAGACTTCTTCTAAAAATTTCGGTGTGGTTTGTACCACGATACTTGAAATATTCATTCGTATTCTCCTATTTTAATGTCCAAAAATTAATGGTTTGACTCTCACTGCTTGCAACAACTCGCCCTTCATCCAAAAATAGAATTTGGGTCAAGGTGGCATTTTGACCAACCAGATTATACCTTTTGGCTTTGGTATGCGTCTTAAAAATGAGAATATCATTCTCTTCATTATAAGCCACGGCTGAGAGCGAGGCACTGGGACTCAAGGCACAACTGTAGAGTAGAAAATGAAAAAGCATATAAGAGGCACTCCCGTCATTTTCGTAAACGACACACCGGCGGTCTTGACCTGCCGTTAAGATGACGCCCTGTTTGTAGTCAAGCTGATACACTTTATCAAGGTTTTGTCCTTCCAGTCTCTTTATTATCGCAGCGGTTTGCGTCTCGACCACGTGCACCACACCGCTCTCATCGGTCGTGGCGTACGTTGTTTTGTCTTCACTGAGCATGAAGTCTGAAAATGACGATGCACTGATCTGTTTGTTATAGACCACCTTGTTTGCAGCCGTATCGAAGAGTATCAGTTCATTACTCAACAGTGCAATGAGCAGATGCGTCTCATCCACGAACATGACTTTACGCATAAACCATTTTCGGTTCACATCAATGACTTTTTTTACGGTTGCATTCTCTTCAATCCATAGATTCCGATACCCTCTGGTTCCTTCGGAAATAAAAACAATCTTTTTATTATGAACATCGAGCGAATAGATTTTTGAAGGTATCGTATCGCCCATAAAATCTTTAATCGGAGGGATTTTAATGCTACGTACCAATGTTTTTGTCAGCAGATTGAAAATCTCTACACTGCCATTACTTGTAGCCGCATACAACAGATTGTTTTGATGCACCATCGCTTGGACATTGCCGCTTGTCTGCAATGAAAAGCTGGGTTTAAGATTCTCTGCTGATAACAATGCAACGGCCATATAACACACAATCAAAACTATTTTCATTGTCTCTCGATTCCCATTTCTACTTGATACGCGTGAATTGCCCGCTCTACTTCATGAAAATGTTCAGGCGTCACATTGGGATCTTTACTCCATTGCACATCAATATCACCGCCGTAATCACTGCCCATCAATTCAATATTCTTCTCAAATTCCGTCATATCGTTACAAAACATTTCACGTCCGTCTACCGTATCGGTAAGACGAATCCACCAACCGCCGATTCCATTGGACTCTATATTCGATTTAATGACTACTTTACTCATATGCGTTCACCTCTACTTTAATAGCATTTGTCGGACATACTCTAACACAAAAACCGCATGATGTGCATTTACTCATATCAATCTCAGGACAGAACAGTCCATCAAAAATTATAGCATCGTCCAAGCAAGGGTCTTTACACGAAAAACACATCACATGATGCCAGCTCATGCATGCTACCACATCAATCTCAAACGTTGCGGCGACAGGCGCTTTAAAATCTACATGTAAAACGCCGTACTCACACGCCAACGCACAGGCATCACAGTAGGTACACCCACTCTCACTAAAGAACAAACAGGGTGTTTTATCTTCCCTTATGACAATTATTTGCTCTTCACAAACAGTGGCACACCGCCCCTCACACCCTGAACACTCGTCTTCAAAAGCCGTATTGTCTCTTACATACGGCGGACGGATACAACGCTCTTGCTTAGGCACCAATGCTGAAGCAAGAGAACCCAAAAGTTCTCTTCTCTTCATACGATTACTTGAGTGTATCTAAGTATTCGGTAAATCGTGAACCGTTCCAGTTTGATTTGACCGCACCGTCCGGATCGGAATATTCCGGTTTAAACGTACTTTCAACCACCGGTGTACCTGTTGACTGCGGCGCATGACACTGCGAACAATTAAAGCGGGCACCGACCAATCTCTTTTTCGTTTTAATGGAAACATGCGCCATTGTTTCACTCGATGTATTCACACCCTTGATAGCATACGATTCCGAGGGTCTAAAATCTGTAAAATGTGATGGTGGAATCGGTGTCGCACCCATATCTTTAGCGACTTCAGGCAGGTGACATCCCGTACACGCATTATTTTTAATGGTAATGGGTAACATCCCTTCGGTACTGTGCGGAATCATCGGCGGTGCATCCTGAAATGCTCTAGGAAATTTTTTAGACTCCCCTGCCGCACTTGTCGTATAGGTTGTTTTATCTGCCGTGGTATCGGCTTCGGTATACAGATTTGTCTTTCGTAATCCTAAAGACTCTTCACTAATGACCTGCTGCGTTACCGACTTTTGAGCTGCCGGAGCAGCACTATTTGCTTCATTACATCCGGCTAAAAGCACAATGGCTGTTAGCAGTCCAATGCTTAGTTGATTTTCAAGTTTCATCTTCTCTCCTATTATATTTTTTCTTCTAACGGTTGTGATGCGGGGGCTTCAAGAAATTTTCGAATGGAAAATTCCAAAGCCTCATCATCACACACTTCGACACAGCGACCACAGTTGGTGCACTCACCTGAGAGTACGGGCATACTCTTCTTGCCGATCATATGAAGCACCTGAGATTCAGGACACACGACCTTACACTTCATACAGAGCGTACAGTGCGCTTCATTATGATGCACACGCACAAAACTGAATCGTCCCACTAACGAATAGACACCGCCGATGGGACAGATGTGACCGCACCAGCCGTTTTTTAACACAAACAGATCAAAAAGAAAGATAACGAGCATGGCCGCCCAACCAAAACCAATACCGAAAATAATACCGCGGTGTACCATGGCTACGGGTGAAATAAACTCAAAAGCCGCCACCCCAAAGGCTGCCGAAATGATGAGACTCAACCCAATAATCCAATAGCGTATATGGCGTGATGCAGGCTGTTTTTTCTGTATTTTATCGAACTCAAACGTGCGTCTTAAGGCGTTGGCGGCATCGGTAATCATATTAACCGGACAGACCCAACTGCAAAATGCACGTCCCCCAATGAGAAGATAAAACAAGGTAATGATAGCCGCACCAATGAGAATATTGCTACTTAACATCGCACCGGCGGCAAACATCTGCAATACGGCATACGGGTCACTCAAAGGAATCACTCCCAAAACGGATGAGGCACTTAAATTTCCCATCAATACCGTCCATCCCCAATAGTTGCCCGCCATATAAAGCAGGAGTAGCCCAATCTGTGTCAATCGTCGCAATATTAGAAAACGGTACGTATTGTATAGTCTATGCATTAGTACAAATCCCCCGTATCATTCAACGAATCCACTGCCGATTTTTTACTGATCTCCGTCGTTGTTGTTCGGCTTGACGCACCTTCAAGGCGTTGCTCATCGTTTTGATCCCAACCTCTAATATAATGCGTACCGGCTCGTCCCATAGCTACCTCACGAGGCAACACAAATATGGCCGCCTTTTCCGTGACACACGCATGTTCACACAAACCGCATCCGGTACAGGCATCAGCATGTACCACCGGCTTTAAAAAAGCATGTTTTCCGGTACGGGCATTTTTTTCGTACTCGACCGTAATGGCAACATCAAGAAGCGGACAGGCCCGATAGCAAGCATCGCATTGAATCCCCCAAAACGCAATGCAGCTTTCGTGATCAATGACAGCAAGCCCCATGTCGGCACTGTTAATATCGAGCTTATCATCACTACTGACACTCTCGACATCCAAAGCTCCGGTAGGGCATACCGGAACACACGGTATATCGGTACACATGTAACACGGTATATCGCGAGGAATAAAATACGGTGTTCCCAACGGCTTTTGATCGCCCGGTTTTGCTAGCATTAACGTATCGTAAGGGCATGCTTCCACACACATACCGCATTTAATACATGTACGAAGAAACGCCTCCTCGTTCAGGGCACCGGGCGGTCGCAACAACAGTTCTGAAGCTTTCACCTCATCAACATACGCGCTCCAAACCAGTCCGCCCATCGCAGCCAGCCCCACGGCTCGTGCTGCATTGAGTAAAAAAGCTCTTCGATCACTAACAGGTTGTTTTCTCATTTGTCTTTCTTTTTCAGGAAGCCTATTGCTCAAGACAATATTCTCCTTTTCTTTTATGCTTTATAAATTTTAACGGCACATTTTTTAAAGTCTGTCTGTTTTGACTGCGGACAGGTTGCATCCAAACATACTTTGTTGATAAATACCTTCTCATCAAACCACGGTACAAAGACCAAACCGCGGCTCGGTCGATTTCGCCCGCGTGTCTCAACCCGTGCTTTTACTTTGCCGCGACGTGATTCAACCCAGCACAAACCGCCTTGCTTCAAGCCTTTTTCTTTGGCATCTTGCGGATGCATGTAGCACAATGCTTCCGGAACCGCGCGATAGAGTTCAGGCACACGCATGGTCATAGTTCCGGAGTGCCAGTGTTCTAGCACACGACCGGTACTCAACCATAACGGGTACTCTTTATCTGGCATTTCCGGTGGATCCATGTACGGACGTGCAAAGATTTTCGCTTTATTTTTAAGCGATTTTTTTGTTTTGTCTTTCACGCCGTTCAGGTCACCCTGCATCAACGCTTTGGCAAGTTTACCGTAGAAAGCATGGGTCGTACCGGTTTTTTCTCTGGCCGCATATGGATCATATTTCACATTAAAACGCCATTGGGTCTCTTTACCGTCAACAACCGGCCACTTGAGTCCACGAACTTTATGGTAGGTGTCGAAATCAGCCAAGTCATGTCCGTGTCCACGGCCAAAATCTGCATACTCTTCAAACAGATATTTGTGAATGAAGAACCCGTAACCTTTAAAAACTTTACCGTCAGAACCGACCACATTACGGCTATCACCCAAACACTCCGAGTTGTCAAAACCTGCTTGAATCGGATCTTCAGGGTCCAGTTTATACGATCGTGCTCTGTCATTGGCAAACAAAATCTCATACATCGTCGTATTTTCATTGTATCCCATAGCTTTGGCTTTGGCAATCACATCAGGAAGTTTTTTACCGCCGCGTAGTGGTTGCTCACCCCATACATCTTTTACCGTAAAACGTTTGGAAAGCTCAACCCACTGCCACGTATCAGACATAGCATCACCGACAGGAAGCACCTGCTGTCTCCAGTGCTGCGTACGACGTTCTGCATTACCGTATGCTCCCCATTTCTCATAGATCATTGCTGATGGCAAGATAAGGTCAGATACTTTTGCAGAGATACCCGGATAGCCATCAGAAGTAACAATGAAGTTATCCATCTCACGTGCCGCTTTAATCCAGTGACTGGCACTTGCCGTATCTTGGTAAGGATTACAAACATTAACCCATGCAAACTTCACAACACCGTCTTCAATATCACGATGAATTTTCATGATGTGCTGATTACCAACCGGATTGAGCGTTCCCTCAGGGATTTTCCAAGAGTGCTCTACAATTTTACGGTGTGCCGGATTTTTAACCATCATATCCGCAGGCAAACGGTGACAGAAGGTTCCGACTTCACGTGCCGTACCGCACGCTGAAGGTTGACCGGTCAACGAAAATGCGCCCGAACCCGGTAACGCTTGTTTATTCAACAAGAAATGGACATTGTAAGCGAGTGTGTTCACCCAGGTACCGCGTGTATGTTGGTTCATACCCATAGTCCAAAACGAGACTACTTTGCGCCCTTTTTCAATATAAAGATCGGCTAACTCTTTTAGCTTCTTCTTAAACTCTTTAATATCTTCATCCGGATTGCCTTTGGAAATTTCGGCAACATAATCTAAAGTATACGGTTTGAGAAATTTTTTGTACTCTTCAAATGAAATTTCCCAGTGTGCCAATCCTGCCGGATTGTTCACCATGACATCACCCTCTTTGTACCCGTACGGTGCAAGAGCCGGTGCCTCTTTGGCAGAAACTACTTTTTTCATCTCTTTTGCCATAATCTCCATCTCTTTGGCGGAATATTTTCCATCTTTAAGAGACTTTTCACCTTCGCGACGCATACCATAACCCATATTGACCGGACTTGCAGCAAACACAATGTGTTTCTTGACAAAATCCCAATCAATTGCATCAGGATGATTGTAAACAATTTCATGCGCTATATAGTTCCACAGTGCCAGATCGGTATTGGGTGAAAAAATAATCTCCGTATCGGCTAAATCCGATGTTCGGTGACGATAGGTCGACATATTGATCACTTTAACACGCTCCGGATCGGAAAGTTTACGATCGGTAACACGTGACCAGAGAATGGGGTGCATTTCTGCCATATTTGAACCCCAACTAACAATAGTATCGGTTAACTCAATATCATCATAACAACCGGAAGGCTCATCAATACCAAAGGTCTGGTAGAACCCTACAACCGCTGAAGCCATGCAGTGACGGGCATTGGGGTCAATCGCATTCGAACGAAAACCGCCCTTCATCATCTTTTGAGCAGCATACCCTTCCATTACGGTATATTGTCCCGAAGCAAAGACAGCAACCCCCTCGGGTCCGCTGGCTTTAAGCGCTTTTTTAATGTGCGTTTCCATCTCGTCAAAAGCACGTTGCCACGATACCGGACGGAACTTTCCTTTCTTGTCGAAATTTCCTTTCTCATCCATGCGCAACAGCGGTGTTGTCAGACGATCGGCACCGTACATAATCTTGGCATTGAAATACCCTTTAATACAGTTTAGACCACGATTGACCGGAGCTGCCGGATCCCCTTTGACAGCCACGATTTTTCCCCCTTTGGTTGCGAGCATAATCCCGCATCCCGTACCGCAGAAGCGGCATGCAGCTTTGTCCCATCTCCAATCGCTTTGTGCTGCGTTGGATTTGGCCTCTAAATCACTCGGAACAGCCATGCCGATGGCTGCCGCAGCTGATGCTGCCGCCGAACTCTTTAGAAAATCTCTACGTGAAATTGACATCTTTGACATCTTCTCTCCTTTTTTTTCGAGTCGAAAAGATTATAACTTTTATAAGAAAGCATACTCTTGACCTTAGTCAATTTTTTAAAGTTTAGATTAAGGATATATTTTGTCTTATTTTAAGTATAATTACATATTAAATTTTTGAAAAAGGCAGACCATGTTCAAAAAAGAAACAATGAAAACGTATGACTACACACCCGAAGAGATTGCTGCATTTGCGTGGGCAAAAATGACAACTTCCAAGGGCGTCATGTGGCTAAAACTCTACGGCGATGAAACCCCCAATACCGTAGCCAACTTTGCAACCTTGGCCAATGACGGTTTTTACAACAATTTAGCATTTCATCGTGTGATTCCCGGTTTTATGGCACAAGGCGGTTGTCCGCACGGTACCGGTACCGGCGGACCGGGCTGGGCCATTCCGTGTGAAACGGCTCTCAATAAACACAAGCACGTCAAAGGCACACTCTCTATGGCACATGCCGGTCCCAATACCGGCGGTTCCCAGTTTTTTATCTGTTTTGTACCGTGTCCGCATCTTGACGGTGTCCATACGGTCTTTGGCGGTATTGAAGCAGACGATGCCGACTCTATGGCAGTGCTTGATAGTATTGAAGGCAATGACAGCATTGAATCCGTAGAAATTCTGGCAGAACGTACCTGAATCAACCATGCTTGTCCATATCTGCTGCAGTGTCGATTCCCACTTTTTTTTAGAAAAACTGCAAGCAGACTACCCTCAAGAGAAGCTTGTCGGCTTCTTTTACGACCCCAACATCCACCCCTACTCCGAATATCGTCTGCGCTATCTTGATGTAGAACGAAGTTGTAAAAAACTCGGTATTGAGCTGATTGAAGGCGCGTATGACTATGAGAACTGGCTCAAAGCGGTAGAGGGCTTAGAGCGTGAACCTGAAAAAGGCAGACGCTGTGAGGTCTGCTTCGATCGTCGTTTTGAAGTAAGCGCCCACAAAGCATTGGAACTGGGGGAACGTACCATGACGACAACCCTGCTGGTAAGTCCGTTAAAATCCCAAGAGCAGCTTAAAGCTAGCGGTGATGCTTTTTACAAAAAATACGGTGTTGCGTTTATTGCCGTAGATTACCGATCCGGCAACGGAACGCAGATTCAATCCCGTGTCAGCAAAGAAGAGCGGCTCTATCGTCAAGATTATTGCGGATGCATCTTCGGACTCACCATGCAGCGGGAACAACAAAAGCGCCTTATGGACGAACTGTTCTCACCGTTATCTGCCGATATCGTTCTGCCCGCCTCCATAGAAGAGCGTCTGCAGATCTATACACGGCGCCGACAGCTTGAAGAGGAAGGCATTGCCTACGAAATTATTAAAGAGAAGTTTCTCAACTATCGCCAATTTACATGTAAATTAACTCTGGGACAATCAAACGTTGTTGCGGCTTATGCACTCTGTTACTCTACACTGCCTCGAAAAAACGTTCAAGGACGTATTGAGCGTTCGGTAGCATCGGTCTATTTTCTCAACCGTGAGGAGGTTCGCTTTGTTACACTAAAGACCTTCAATGCACTGGCAGACAGCACGTACGAAAATGTTCAAGAACTTATTTACCGGCCTCTGAGCTTTGACGATGAACTCAATGTGCGAAATCGTATTGTCGGCAATCCGTTCGACCTCTCTTGTATTATTGTTGTCGATACCATTCCGCATGAGAAAATCAGACTCGAATTACATGCTACCGTTTATGAAGATACAAGAGAACGTCTTTACCGTCTGCCGTAGTCTCAAAACTTTGACTTGGCTTGCGCTTCTAAAGACTCTTTGATGCACATGCTATTTACCGATGTTGCCGTTTTTTCTATCACTTCCTCACAACGCCTAACCTACTATTAACCTACTTTTAGGTAAAATACCCCAATTTTAGTTTGCAAAGGCAGAATCACACATTATGATAATGAATGTAGAAGAGATTCAAAAAATTATTCCTCACCGCTATCCGTTCCTGCTGCTTGACCGTGTCACCAAAGTAGTAGAAAACGAGCTTCTGGTCGGCTACAAAAACGTCACCATCGGTGACCAGATTTTTCAAGGACATTTCCCCGGACACCCCATCTACCCCGGTGTGATGATTTTAGAAGGTATGGCTCAAGCCGGCGGTATTTTGGCATTTAAAAGCATGACCGACCTGAGTGAAGACGAAGTGGCCAACAAAGTGGTCTATTTTATGAGCATCGATAAAGCCAAATTCCGTAACCCCGTGACACCCGGAGATCGCTTGGAGTACCGTATTAACGTCATAAAACATCGTGGAAATATCTGGGTTTTAAAAGGGGAAGCCTATGTCGATGACACCCTTGTCTCCGAAGCCGAACTCAAAGCCATGATTGTCGATAAATAATTATGGCGTCTCATATATCTCAACACGCCATCATTGAAGCGGGTGCACGCATCGGCGATAATGTCACGATAGCCCCGTTTTGCTTCATCTCCAAAGAGAGTGTTATCGGCGAAGGAACCACCATTGCCCAAAATACATGTATTTACGGCAAAACAACCATAGGACGCAACAATACCATCTTTTCACATGCCGTTTTGGGATCCATTCCCCAAGATTTAAAATATGACGGAGAAGATGTCGAACTTATTATTGGCGACCATAACACCATTCGGGAATTTACCCTCTTCAACCCCGGTACCAAAGGCGGCGGCGGAAAAACCATTATCGGATCACACAATCTTTTTATGGGCTACGTCCATCTGGGTCATGACGTTATTATTGGCAATCACTGCATTTTAGCCAATGCCGCCACCCTTGCCGGTCATGTTGAAATGGGTGACTTCGCCGTTATCGGCGGCATGACGCCGGTCCACCAATTTGTCCATATCGGCGACTATGCCATGATCGGCGGTGCCTCGGCTCTGGCACAGGACATTCCGCCCTACTGTATGGCTGAAGGCAATCGCGCCTCGCTGCGCGGACTCAATCTAACCGGTTTACGCCGCGGGCTGGAACGTTCCGATATTGATGCACTTAAACATGCCTACAGAGAACTCTTTGAGTCGGGAAAGCCGCTTAAAGAACGTGCTTTGGAACTTGTAGAGTCAACAGAGAATTTACATGTAAAAAACCTCTGTAACTTTGTGCTTAAAACCAAACGCGGTATTCCGTATGAAAGGAAAAATCTATGATGCACCGACACTGTAGCTTCTGTGAAGCCAAAGAGAGTGACGACAATCCGCTTATTGCCGGTAACGGCGTTTATATCTGCAAAAACTGTGTCTTCTCAGCTTACAAAATTATGTTCGGCGATGAGGTTCAAGCTCCTGAAGATACCGCCAAAGTCGAAGCGGTAACTGAGCTGTTAACCCCTAAAGAGCTCAATGAGTTTTTAGGGCAGTACGTTATTGGGCAGGAGAAAGCTCGCAAACTGCTCTCAGTTGCAGTCTACAACCACTACAAACGTATTTTCAAAGCGGATCAAATCGAAGATGACGACACCGAAATTGCCAAGTCCAATGTGTTGCTTATTGGGCCAACGGGAAGCGGTAAAACCTTAATGGCACAGACTATTGCACGCGTACTCAATGTTCCTATTGCCATAGCCGATGCCACAAGCTTGACCGAAGCCGGTTATGTCGGTGAGGATGTCGAAAATATTTTAACCAAGCTGCTTCAAGCAGCCGACGGCGATGTCGAACGCGCACAGCAGGGTATTCTTTTTATTGACGAAATCGACAAAATCTCACGCATGAGCGAAAACCGATCTATTACACGCGATGTTTCCGGCGAAGGAGTGCAGCAGGCACTGCTTAAAATCATTGAAGGTGCCGTAGTAAACATTCCGCCTAAAGGCGGGCGCAAACACCCCAATCAAGATTTTATTCAGATCGACACAACGGGCATTCTCTTTATCTGCGGCGGTGCTTTTGACGGTCTCAAAGAGATTGTTCAAAAAAAACAGGGCAACAACGTTTTAGGTTTCGGTCACGACAAAAAAACCAAAAGCGAGCAAGAGGCTACCTACGATATGGTCGAACCCGATGACTTGGTACACTACGGTGTTATTCCTGAACTTATCGGACGGCTTCCCATTATCGCCTCACTCAGTGAAATTAGCGAAGAAGATATGGTACGTATTTTAAAAGAACCCAAAAACTCCCTCGTTAAACAGTACACCAAACTTTTTGCAATTGACAATGTCGCCCTCTCTTTTGAAGATGAAGCACTCAAAGCCATTGCATCCAAGTCTATTGAACGTAAAACCGGTGCACGGGGGCTGCGCTCTATTTTAGAGGAGATTATGATTGACATTATGTATGAACTGCCGGAATTTAGCGGCTATGAAGTCGTTATTACCAAAGAGGTGGTCACCGAAGGTGATAAACCGCTTTTTATCAAAAACAGTAAACAAAAAACAGCGTAGGGAAATCGATGATACTAAATAAACTCATTGGGATGTTTTCTAATGATCTCTCCATTGACTTAGGAACGGCCAATACGCTCGTTATTGCCAAAGGACAGGGTATTGTCATTAACGAGCCTTCGGTCGTAGCCGTGAAAACTGAAAAGTACGGTGTGCAAAAAGTATTGGCTGTCGGGCGTGAAGCTAAAGAGATGGTCGGGAAAACTCCCGGGAACATTAAAGCCATTCGCCCTATGAAAGACGGCGTTATTGCTGACTTTGACATGACCGAACAGATGATTCGTAAGTTTATTGAAAAAGCCCATGGACGCAGCTCATTTATTAGTCCGCGTATTATTATCTGTGTTCCGTACGGTTTGACACAGGTCGAACGCAAAGCCGTACGCGAAGCCGCCATCAGTGCCGGTGCGCGAGAAGTCTTTCTCATTGAAGAGCCCATGGCAGCCGCTATTGGCGCTGGCGTCAATATTCGCGAGCCTCAAGGCAATCTGGTGCTGGATATCGGCGGCGGCACAACAGAGATTGGCGTGGTCTCACTTGGTGGTCTGGTACTTTCAAAATCCATTCGTATTGCCGGAGACAGTCTGGACAAAGCGATTGTCGATTTTGTTAAACGAAAATACAATCTTCTCATCGGTGATCGCAGTGCCGAAGAGATCAAAATTGAAATTGCCACAGCACTCCCGCTCGATAAAGAGCTTAAAAAAACGGTTACGGGGCGTGATCAGATTGAAGGTTTACTAAGCTCCATAGAACTCACTTCAGACGATGCCAGAGAGGCTATAAAAGAGCCTTTAAAAGAGATTGGTGAAGCCCTCAAAGAAGTCTTGGAGAAAATGCCGCCGGATCTCGCAGGCGATATTGTCAATAACGGTATTATTCTAACCGGAGGCGGTGCGCTCATTCGCGGATTGGACAAATACCTCTCTGACTTGATCAAAATCCCCGTATATGTTGCTGAAGAACCCCTTTTGGCCGTAGCACTTGGAACAGGAAAAGCTCTTGAAGAGATAGACCTTCTTCAAGAACTTTTTGAAGATGAATAGAAAGCTTCTTGGCTTCTTACTTATTTTCGCCCTACTGGTTGCTTTTGCACTTAACAACAGCACCCTTATTCAAAACTCCGTTATCGGTCCGCTAAACAGCATTAAGCAGTTTTACCACACCTCTTTTACACAGATTCGTGATGCTGTCAACCAACATTTCAATCAAAAAGAATATTTACTTTACCTCCAAAAGAAGCTTGAAATATACGAAAAAAACCATCTGATTTCACATCAGATTGCCAGTGAACTCAATCGACTGTATGAAGAGAACAATGCCACGTTTGCATCCCATCCCGACGTGGCACTGGTACAAGGGCTCTCTTATGTTACCTTAGGTGATATGAATAAAATCTGGCTCCATATGGATGATTTCAACCGTTCAAAAATCTACGGCTTGGTACATAAAGAACGTGTTGCCGGCATCGTCATTGCCAAAAACAATCAGCCTATGGCGCTGTTAAACAATGACCCGAAATGCTCCTATGCCGTCTCTATCGGTGAGAAAAAAGCTCCCGGTATTATTCACGGACGCAATCAAAAAGAGATGCTGGTTGAATTTATCCCTTCATGGATGCCCGTTTCCGTCGGTGACGAGGTTGTCACCTCCGGTTTGGACAACCTTTTTTTTAGCAATGTTCTCGTTGGTGTCGTCACGCAAGTCAGTCAATCGCAAGGCTATCAAAATGCTGTGGTTCTGCCCTACTACCAAGAGAGCGACATCGGGTTTTTTCATGTCATTACTCAAGTGCGATAACAGATCATAAAGCGCTTTTAAGTGCTTTTTACCTATAATATTCAAATTTTATGAAGTAAGGGTGAGTATGCCAAAACGTGACGATATCAAAACGATATTACTCATAGGTTCCGGACCGATTGTTATCGGCCAAGCTTGTGAATTTGACTATTCGGGAACTCAAGCCGTTAAAACGCTTAAAACCTTAGGCTATCGGGTTGTCCTTATTAACTCCAATCCTGCCACCATTATGACCGATCCGGAATTTGCCGACAGAACGTATATTGAACCCATCAAAGAAGAGATTATTGCGCAAATCATCGAAAAAGAGAATGTTGATGCCATTCTTCCGACTATGGGAGGTCAAACAGCACTCAATGTTGCTATGAGCATGCATGAAAAAGGGATGCTTGAAGGCGTAGAGTTCTTAGGCGCAAATCCTGAAGCCATCAAAAAGGGAGAAGACCGTCAAGCTTTTAAAGAAGCCATGATGAAGTTAGGTATGGATCTGCCGCACTCTTGCTATGCCTACAATATGGACGAAGCACTCAGTGCTGCCGAAGAGATCGGTTTTCCCCTGATTATTCGAGCCTCTTATACACTCGCCGGCGGCGGTAGCGGTGTTGCCTACAATATTGATGAATTCAAACAGTTGGCACAACGCGGACTTGATGAGAGCCCCGTCACGGAAATTCTTATTGAAGAGTCGCTTCTTGGATGGAAAGAGTACGAAATGGAAGTTATTCGCGACCGTGCCGATAACTGCATCATTGTCTGCTCTATTGAGAACTTTGACCCTATGGGTGTACATACGGGGGACTCCATTACCGTAGCACCGGCACTCACACTGACCGATAAAGAGTACCAACGCATGCGTGACGCCTCTTTTGAAATTTTACGTGAAATCGGTGTCGATACCGGAGGTTCCAATGTACAATTTTCTGTAAATCCTCGGACGGGACGCATGATTGTCATCGAGATGAACCCTCGGGTCTCTCGCTCTTCGGCACTGGCTTCTAAAGCAACCGGCTACCCTATAGCCAAAGTTGCCACGCTGTTAGCCGTTGGGTTTACATTGGATGAAATTACCAACGACATTACCGGAACGGCAGCGAGTTTTGAGCCGGTAATTGACTATATTGTTACGAAATTGCCGCGTTTTACCTTTGAAAAATTTCCCGAAGCTGAAAGTACACTCTCGACAAGCATGAAATCTGTCGGTGAGGTGATGGCAATCGGACGTACCTTCAAAGAGTCCATGCAAAAAGCACTCTGCTCTTTAGAGACGGACTTATGCGGATTCAACCCTGTTGATGGCGATCTGGAATTCATCAAACATGAGATTCGCCGCTCCAATGCCGAACGCATGCTCTATGTTGCCGAAGGCTTTCGGCGGGGTCTAAGCGTCGAAGAGATCTTTGACTTATGTGCTATTGACCCGTGGTTTCTCTACCAAATTGAAGAGCTTGTCGCCCTTGAAGAGCATATTGATATTGATGTACTTAACAACGAAACGGCATTACGTCACATTAAAGTTGACGGCTTTTCCGACAAAAACATTGCCCGTCTCATTCGTAAAAACTCAAATGTTGACCTCAGTGAAAACGATGTCTATAATGCTCGCAAGCGTTTAGGTATTGCGCTGGAATACTATGAAGTTGATACCTGTGCCGCCGAGTTTGAAGCACTGACACCTTACCTCTACTCGAGTACCAATATCACCAAACTTCCTTTGCAACAGCGTCGGGTTAGCGCGACCAAAAAAGTTCTTATTCTTGGCGGAGGTCCCAACCGTATCGGTCAGGGCATTGAGTTTGACTACTGCTGTGTCCATGCTGCTTTTGCGCTCAAAGATATGGGGATTGAGACTATTATGTACAACTGTAATCCCGAAACCGTCTCCACAGATTACGATACTTCCGATGTACTCTACTTTGAACCTATTGACTTTGAACATGTTCGTGAAGTGATTGACCATGAACAGCCCGATGGCATCATTGTTCATTTCGGCGGGCAAACACCACTCAAACTGGCCAATGCACTCACTGCCATCGGTGCCAATATTTCAGGAACTTCGGCAAAAGTTATTGATTTGGCGGAAGATCGAGAAAAATTTTCTGCTTTTGTTGAAGCCCATCAACTCAAACAGCCCCAAAACGGTCTTGCAACCACTAAAGAGCAGGCCGTTACTGTTGCCGCTGCCTTGGGTTATCCGGTCTTGGTGCGTCCCTCTTTTGTTTTAGGCGGTCGTGCCATGCGCATTGTCTATAACGAAAATGAACTCAATAGTTACATGGATGAAGCCGTCTCCGTCAGTAATGATGCACCGGTACTTGTCGATAAGTTTTTGGATCAGGCCATAGAACTTGATGTTGATGCCATTTCTGACGGTACTAACGTCTATATCGGATCGGTGATGCAGCATATTGAAGAGGCAGGTATTCACTCTGGCGACAGCGCCTGTTCACTGCCTCCGGTCAATCTTTCCGATGCCCTTATTAACGAAGTTGAGCAGCAGAGTAAAAAAATTGCTCTTGGTTTAGGCGTAGTGGGTTTAATGAATGTCCAATATGCCATTTTTCAAGACGAGATCTATCTCATTGAAGTCAACCCGCGAGCCTCGCGAACCGTTCCCTTTGTTTCCAAAGCCACCGGCATACCTCTGGCTAAAGTTGCAACTCGCGTCATGATGGGGGAATCCATTGAAGATGCTCTTGCTTTTTATGATCACTACCGTGTCGTTACAACGAGCAATGGCGTTTTAAAGCCGCGTCTTAAAGAGCACATTGCCATTAAAGAGGCCGTTTTCCCGTTTAACAAGCTTTACGGTGCCGACCTTGTACTCTCACCCGAAATGAAGTCTACCGGTGAGGTGATGGGTATTAGCTCCAATTTTGGTGTGAGTTTTGCCAAGTCTCAGATGGCAGCAGGCAATATTATTCCTACAAGCGGCACCTGCTTTTTATCGTTTATTGACATGGATAAAATCCATGCTCCGGAGATTGCGCGCGGTCTTCACGACAACGGCTTTACACTGGTTGCAACCGGCGGCACACAACAAGTGATTGAAGCGGCCGGTATTCCCTGTGAACGTGTCCTTAAAATTTCTGAAGGTCGTCCCAATATTGAAGATGTTATGAAGAATGGTGAGATCCATATGGCCATCAATACTTCCGACAATAATACTTCAAAAAAAGATGCTGTAGTGATTCGTCAAATTGTTTTGAGTCGCAAAATCCCGTACTTTACAACGCTCTCGGCAGCACGGGCAACCATTGCCGCACTCTCACATATCGGTAATGACTCTTGGAACCGTCCGCAGGCATTGCAAGATTATTTAAACTAAAATGAAAGATCTCGTGCTCCTCGCACAAACCGACACAACTGTCGGTTTTTTGTCTCAGGATGCCTCCAGACTGCATGCTATTAAGCAACGGCAATCTGACAAACCCTTTCTAAAAGTCTATGCATCACTTGCGGCATTTAAAACAGATCATGCACATATTCCTGCACGTTACAAATCCATGCTGCGACGTGCTAAAAAAAGTACGTTCATCTCTAAAAATCAGGCCTTTCGTATTGTCCGCGACAAGGCACACAATCAGTTGCTGAAACGTTTTAGCTTTATGTACTCAACGTCAGCCAATCAAAGCGGTCACCGCTATCATAAAGAGTTTTGTAGCCGCAATAGTGATATAATAGTCCAAGACGACAGAGGCCTCTTTGAGGGAGAACCCTCACGCATTATCAAATTGGGCAAGCAAAAAAAAAGGAGAATACGATGAGCACGCTAGTTTTAGCACTCCTCTCAGGACTGTTTTTCACCTTTATTTTGGACTTTTTTCTTTTCTTAAGTTTTAAGCTGCATTACATCGACACCTATGAAATCGATCTCTACTATAATATTCTCTTTGCCGACAATCAAAACATTGTACTGTACCTTCTTATGACTCTGATTTTAGGTTATTTTACTGTCTATTTTAAAAATATGAAAATTACAGCAGTGATTTTAGGCACACTTTTTTGCAGCGTCATTGCCCTCAACATCATCCCCTCTTTGGGCGAATACGTCGCTAAAATGGTACTGATGAAACCCAACCAACGCCTCTTTGACGGTCGCCATATTTACCATGGTGATATATACTACGAAGGTAGAAACAAAATTTACATGTATGACAATGACCTTCAGCGCATCATTACTCTTGACAAAAAGGATATAAAATCGTGAAATCTATTTCGACTATCGGCTCCAACATACTCCTAGGCTCCGTCGGCATTACGGTTATGAGTGTCTTAAGCGGTTGTGAAGCACCCCAAGAAGAGGCACAAAACAAATTTTTGGTAATTGAACAGCAACCCAATGGAAAATATGTTGTCATTGAAGAGCTTCCTACCGAAGGGGCAAGCCGAGCGATCATTCGTGAACGGGATGAAAACGGTAACATCACCGAACGTTTTATGAACGAAGCCGAGATGCAAGCCCTTGCACAACAGGAATATGAAAAAATGCAACAGGGAAACTCTGAGCTCAATGCAGCTCCTTCAGGCGCTGATGCCGGCATGGGGCTTGCCGGAACCATTTTAGCCGTGGCTGCAGGATCGCTTTTGGGAAACATGATCGGTAATGCGCTCATGAATAACAAAAACTTTAAACAACATTCCAATCGTGTGAACAAATCGGCTTACAGCCGCTCAGCTGCCGGCGGTAAATCCACAGCTAAAAGCAGTGGCAAGAAAAGCTTTTTCGGTGGCTCCCGAACAGGTGCATCTAAATCACGAGGGGGCTTCTTTGGCGGTTAAACTCAAAGAGGTGAACCCTCTTAATGATGCATCACTTAATGAACTCGGTTTTACATGGCATACCGACAGCGACGGCAGTAAATATGTTGCCGATGCACTCGTCTGCGTCAGCGATGCTGAAGCCGAAGCGTACTATAAAGCTGCCAATGACATTTATGATATGTACGTTGAGGCTGCCGAATATGTCATAGAAAATGATCTTTTTTTTGATTTGGGCATTCCTTTTAACCTCATTGAAAGTATTAAAAAAAGTTGGGAAAATGATGTTCACTGGCATATTTACGGACGCTTTGATCTTGCCGGCGGCATTGACGGACAAGCTATCAAGCTCATAGAGTTCAATGCCGATACCCCGACGGGACTTTATGAAAGTGCCGTCCTGCAATGGGCATTATTGAAGCACAATAATATGGACGAGGCGCGCCAGTTCAACACCATTTACGAAGCAATTCAACAAAACTTTAAACGTCTCATTACCCTCTTTGACGATACGGAACTCTTTGAGGAACGTTACGACGGCTGGAAAATTCTCTTCTCATCGGTTGAAGGTAACGATGAGGAAGAGATGACCACCAAGTTGCTACGACAAATTGCAACCGATGCCGGCTTTAACACGGCTTTTGAATTTCTACACAACGTTCATTTTAATGATGAAGGTATCTTTGATGCACAAGAACATCCATACGAATACTGGTTTAAGCTCTACCCATGGGAAGATATTGGAACAGATGAGCCTGAATTGGCTGTCACATTAACCTCGATTATGAATAACCAAAAAGCCATTATTTTAAATCCGGCGTATACCTTACTCTTTCAATCGAAAGGCATGATGGCCATATTATCACAACTTTTTCCCGACTCGCCGTATCTGCTTACAACATCCTTTGAACCGCTAGAGGGAGTCAAACACGTTGAAAAACGGGTCTTTGGACGGGAGGGGGCCAATACGAAAATTATTGAAGCTGACGGCACAATCAGCTATGCCTCCGAAGGTCCTTATGAAAATTACAAAGCGGTCTATCAGGAGTATGTTCCCTTTGCCACAGACACCCAAGGGAATAACTACCAAGCCGGCGTTTTCTTTGCTTATGAAGCCTGTGGTCTCGGTTTTCGCCGCGGAGGTCAGGTGCTTGACAATATGAGCAAGTTTGTCGGTCATGTTCTGACATGATGCTGCAAGGAGATACTATGAAATACACCATATCATTAGCGCTGATACTGCTACTGTTTAGCGCTTGTGAGCCCATTGAAGAAGAGAGCGACATAACAGTAGATACCGCCTATACGCCCAATGCGGTCAATACATGTAATTTAAGTGAAGAGACAACGTTAGGCTGTTTTGGATCCGGTTTGGAATTTGGCGACAATGAAAAACTGGATGAAGGTTATTGGAGCCTCTATGCCAAACGTGATACTAACCTTGTGTACTACAATACCTACCTCTTCAGCTACCAGTTTTCCGGAAACGGCTATGCCCAAACACTTAATAAACCGCAAAACTATTACGTGTTATCTTGGGGAATTGATCGTGACGGCAGTAAAATCACTACCGATCTTGAAGGTACGATTACCTATGTTGGTATTTTTGACAGCGATCCGTCATGCTACAAAGTCAAACTCAGCACTTTTGGCAACGAAGAGCTTAAAATGTGTCACGACAAAAGAGTTGACGGTCTTAAAAACAGTTTGGGGTACTATGCTAAAGAGATTACATTCGGTAACTATACTTACGGCGACTATAGCGTTGTCGGTACATGGAAGGTCACAAACTATGATGATGGCAGTACGGTTGCAACACATATGCTAGATGCCAACGGCAGTGTTAAAGAGGGAGGAATCTGGGGCGTTAGCGAAGACGGAAAAGTGTTACATGTCAATGAAGCATCCTATCTGGTCAATCAGTACCTTGACAACAACTGTCTCATCTGTTTCAATACGAACGGCAGTCGAACAACACCGCTAAAACTTTGTAAAGTGGCGCCCTAAATCGGCACCCTTGACACAGCATATAAAAAAGTTGTAAAATACTCTCTATAAATTCATTCTTTCAGATGGGTCTACAACTATTTCTGCAATGCATACTTTCACATATTAAGGTAATTACAATATGAGCGAACCCAAACGCAACCATAAAAACTCTAAATCCCGTACCCATGTTCCTGTCGAAGGGCTCACTATTGAAGAGCTGCGCACCAAAACGCTTGAGGTACTCATTAACCTTGCACTCGAACTTAAAATAGAACACCCTCAAGAGCTCAAACGTCAAGATCTAATCTTTGAAATTTTAAAGTCTCAGGTAGCCCAAGGCGGTTTTATTCTTTTTACCGGTATTTTAGAAGTTATGCCCGACGGTTACGGTTTTTTACGCTCTATTGACAAAAGTTTTAGCGACTCCCTCAATGATGCGTATGTGTCAGGTACGCAAATCAAACGTTTTGCTCTGCGTAACGGTGATGTCGTTACCGGTCAGGTGCGTCCTCCAAAAGAGCAAGAGCGCTACTATGCCCTGCTTAAAATAGAGGCTATTAACTATATGCCGCCTGAAGAGAGTAAAAAACGCCCGCTGTTTGAGAATCTCACCCCACTTTACGCACTCGAGCAACTCAAGCTCGAATACGGCGAAGACAGACTCACCGGACGCATGATGGATCTGTTTTCACCCATCGGCAAAGGACAACGCGGTCTGATTGTTGCCCCGCCACGCTCAGGAAAAACGGAACTGTTAAAAGAGATTGCCCACGGTATTTCCGCCAACCATCCCGATGCCGACTTAATGGTACTACTGGTAGATGAACGCCCCGAAGAGGTTACCGATATGGAACGATCCGTAAAAGGTGAAGTCTACAGCTCAACCTTCGATATGCCGGCAAAAAATCATGTCAAAGTAGCAGAGATGGTTATTGAACGGGCAAAACGACATGTTGAACTGGGTAAAGATGTCATCATTTTACTCGACTCTATTACCCGGTTGGCCCGTGCCTACAATACCGTCACACCCTCCAGCGGTAAAGTCCTTAGCGGTGGCGTTGATGCCAATGCACTGCACAAACCCAAACGTTTTTTCGGTGCAGCCCGTAACATTGAAGAGGGGGGAAGCCTTACCATTATTGCTACCGCACTGGTAGAGACGGGAAGCCGTATGGATGAGGTGATTTTTGAAGAATTCAAAGGTACCGGTAACTCCGAAGTGGTACTAAGCCGAAAGATCGCTGAGCGTCGTATCTACCCCGCTATTGACATTTTAAAATCGGGTACGCGTAAAGAAGAGTTTCTTGTTAGCCCGGAGATTTTGCAAAAAGTCTTTATTTTACGCTCGATGCTCCATAAACAAGATGATGAAGTCGAGGCACTCAAGTTTCTCTATAACACCATGAAAAAGACGAAAACCAATACTGAGTTTTTAGAAAGTATGAACGCCCAATAAGATGCGAATCGGTGTTTTTGACAGTGGGGTCGGCGGTCTTAGTGTTGTCAAATCACTTGTACACCACCAACTTTTTGAAGAGATCATCTACTTTGGAGATACCGCTCGGGTACCTTATGGTGTCAAAGATAAAAACACCATCATACGCTATGCTTTAGAAGCTGTTGAATTTTTCAAAAACTTTGACATTGATCTGCTCATCACCGCATGCAATACTGTCAGTGCGTATGCTCTCGATGAGATGCGTGACGCATCACGCTTCGATATTGTCGGTGTCGTCAAACCCGGAATTATCGCTACCGAAAATGCTCTTCGTTCCCTGGAGTCTGAAATTCTCATTATCGGTACACAGGCCACCATTGCTTCACGGGCTTATGAGCAACCTCTACGTGCTTACGGTTTTTGCAATATTACCTCCAAAGCCACCGGACTCTTTGTACCTATGGTTGAAGAAAATCTCTATAGCGGTCCTCTCCTGCAAGCCACCATGGATCATTACTTTCACAATCTTAAAACGCCCGATGCCATTATTTTAGGCTGTACCCACTTTCCAATGATTTCCGATGCCATCAAACACTATTTCAACCATCAAAGCACCATGATTCATTCCGGTGAGGCTATCGTGGAGTATCTCGAACGCCACTACGCTTTAAATCAAAAATTTCCTACCACAGCATTAAAGTTTTTTGCTTCCGAAAATCCGGAAGGGCTTAAAAAGGTTGCCGACAAGTGGCTCGCTTTATAGTGTAATATGCTACAATTTTGTATTTATCCTGAGGCATATCCAATATGAAAACAACATCTGAAGTATTAGCAAGAAAGTATCGTCCCCATAATTTTCAAGAGCTTATTGGGCAGGAGAGCATTACCCAAACACTCTCCTTGGCTCTTGACTCCAACCGTCTTTCTCACGCTTACCTGCTCTCAGGACTTCGAGGTTCGGGTAAAACCTCTACGGCACGTATTTTTGCCAAAGCGCTCATCTGTGACAGCGGGCCTACCTCCAAACCGTGCGGAACATGTACACACTGTAGCATGGCAGATGAGAATCGTCATATTGATATCATCGAGATGGATGCGGCATCAAGTCGCAAAATAGATGATATTCGAGATTTAATTGAAAACACCAAATACAAACCTTCTGCTGCACGTTTTAAAATCTTTATTATCGATGAAGTGCATATGCTTACCAAAGAGGCATTTAATGCCCTCTTAAAAACACTTGAAGAACCACCCGATTATGTTAAGTTTATTTTAGCTACAACCGATCCGCTCAAACTTCCCGCCACAATTTTAAGCCGGACACAGCACTTTCGTTTTAAAAAAATATCCCACCAAAATATCGTGCAGCATTTGTCCCATATATTACACTTGGAACAGATTGAATACGAACACGAAGCATTGGAAATATTGGCGCGAAGCGGTTCAGGGAGTCTGCGTGACACTTTGACACTGCTCGATCAAGCCATTATTTATTCTAAAAGCTACGTCGACATTAAAACGGTGACAACGATGCTTGGTTTGGTTGACCCCGAGTTTATTCATTCAGTATTCCATGCAATTTTTGCCCAAGACCATGCACGCATTATTGAATACTTAAAAAAACTTGAAGATTATGAAGCAGAAATGGTTGTTGATGAACTTATTGCCTTTTTAAAAGAACGCCTCTATGAACGAGCACCAAACTACTCGACACTCATTCTTGATCGATGGTTCCGAATTTTAAGCGATTCCAAATCACTGTTTGCAATGAATGCCGAAAGCTCTTTTGTACTGAGTCTGCTTTTCTTTAAAATGATGGAAGCGCTACGCATTAAAGAGATTGACCAGATGATTGAATCGCTTGAATCTGAAATTAAACGCCCTGCTTCCATTCCCGTCGTGCACCACAATACTGTTGAAGAAGAGAGCAACCTGTCTCGTAATGCGCCATCGGCTGATACAGAAGACCCTGATACTATAGATCATCATAAAAAATTCAAAACCCTGTGTGATCTCATTATGGATCGTAGCACCGACTTGGGAGAGTGCTTTCAAGAACAGATACACTTTGTCTCATTTGAAAATAAACTCCTTACATGGGAAAGTTGTGCCACTGATACCTGTAAAGCGCAATTGCGTCACGGCTACAGTGTCATCAAACATTTTGTTCAGGAGGTTTTCGGATTTGATACAAAAATAAAATCCATACCCTGCTCCCAAAATCCGGATAAGAAGACTTCCGTAACAGACCAAAAGAAATTGCCCGAGCCTCTCTCCATGATTGAAGAAAATGATCTTGGCAACGGCAGCTGTGTCAGTAATGCGCCAAATGAAGCTACTGTAGCCATGACTACTCCTGACCTTCTCGAAGAGCCGATGGTTAAAAAAGCAACCGAACTTTTTGAGGCAACTAAAATTACAATTCAGTCAAAAATTTAAATATTTACTCACAACAAATCTTAATAAAAAGCCTCTTATTGTCAATAATTGACATAAAATCTAAATCTTTTTTAAAATAATTAAATTAACTCTCATAATTGATGTATGTCAATTATTTTTTAAATGAAACATATTAAACTACTTACAATTCTTACAATCTATAACACTCAAAGGAGATCCAAAATGATTGATCCGTCAGTTGTCAGACCTGAAATAGCACTTGATGATTTTCTACCGATTTTTGTATCTTCTGCGCTTGTTCTAGTATTTGGAGGATTTTACGTTGGTATATATACAGCTGTAAAAGTCAACATACTAAAGAAATGGACAATGCCATTTGCCTATCTGTTTTGGATGCTCACGGCATATTGTCTTTATACGATGGGAAGCTTAATGCACGTCGGCGATTTTACAGCTAAAGCGTTGGTAATTGCTGCAATTGGATTATTATTGCTTCCACATGCAGTTTATTATATGCAAGATCGTGTTCATAAAGAAAATGAACATTAAGAAGATGTATATTTTACAACAAAAAAAGAGGAGTACACGTGGCTAAGAGATCTGTATGGAGTGATAATCGCTTCTGGCAACGTTCAGCAGCTTGGATTACAGGGTTTGCATCCGTACTATTAATTTGGTTAACGTTTGATACGATGGCTCAAATTACAATAGGTACCGATGCAGATATAAAAAACGGCGTAACAAAAAGAGTTCCTGCTCCTACTGTTATTAACTATAAAATCACCTACGAAATGAGCACAAAACGTGGTCATGAAGTACCCATTATCGGTGGCAATGACGGTCAAGGAATGTCACTCTTTCAAGAAAAAGAGCTATTCTTTGGACGTGATGACTGGTCTGAAGAAGAAGCCGCTGAACTACTGCATTTAGGAAAACTGGGTTCACAGGTTAAAAACTGTATGAATTGTCATACGCTTCTAGGAAACGGTGCCTATTATGCACCTGATCTCACAAAAGCATGGCTTGACCCGCAGTGGGGGCCTGACGGATCCATGCAGGCAATGACAGGAAAAAACACCAAAGAAGAGGCAATGGCAGAGTTTTTACAAAATCCTTCCAAATATCCTACCCATGCTCGTCAAATGCCAAATCTCGGTATTACTGCTGAAGAGGCCAAGGGGTTGGTTGCTTTCTTAAAGCACATGTCATCCATTGATACCAACGGTTTCCCAAGAAACTTTGGAAAAATAGAAGGAGCAGTTCATGGCAAGTAATCATTTAACAGGTATTGGAAGGGAATCAAAACAGTTGGCCACATGGTATTTTACCTTTGCGGCTATTCTTTTTGGGGCACAACTTCTTTTTGGTCTGGTCGCAGCGATTCAGTATGTCATGCCCGCATTCTTATTTGAAGTACTTGACTTCTCTGTTGCGCGAATGCTACACATTAATGCACTCGTTGTATGGATGGTCTTTGCGATGTTTGGTGCCGTTTATTGGCTACTGCCGGATGAAACCGGTATTGAAACCGTCGGTATTAAAATCGGTAAACTACTTTTTTGGGTATTTGCCGCAGCCATTGTCGTTGTTGTTTTGGTCTATCTGTTTATTCAGGTCGGACCGGCAGATGAAATGTCCATCTGGTTTATTCATGAAGGACGCGAGTATATTGAAGCACCGCGTTGGGCAGACTTTGGTATTGTCGTGGTAGCACTTGGTTTTGTTGCCAACCTTTTCTTAACCGGAATAAAAGGCAAACAAACCGGTATTGTTACCGTATTGATGGCCGATATGATTGCCTTTTCCGGCTTGTACCTGTGCGGTATGTTTTTTACCGACAACATCTCGATGGATCAATACTGGTGGTGGTGGGTCATTCACCTCTGGGTTGAAGCCACATGGGAAGTTTATGTCGGAGCTCTGGCTGCTTACGGTCTCATTACCATGCTTGGAGCTCACCGTAAAGTCGTTGAAATGTGGTTATGGATTGAAGTCACCATGCTTTTTGGCTCTGGGATTTTAGGTCTTGGTCACCACTACTTTTGGATCGGTACACCGGAATATTGGTGGGAGATTGGAGCACTCTTTAGCGCACTTGAGCCGTTACCGCTAGTTGCTATGTTCATTCACGTTCTCTACGACTGGGGGAAAACACAGGGGGAACAAGACGCACAGGGCAAAGAGGTCTCGGTTATTCGAAACAAACCGGCGTTTACATGGTTTGTTCTGAATGCATTCGGTAACTTTTTAGGTGCCGGTATCTGGGGATTCTTTCACACGTTGCCACAAGTCAACTTGTATACACACGGTACACAGTTTACTTCGGCACACGGGCACCTTGCATTCTATGGTGCCTATGCAACCATACTTGTTGGTATGATGTATATCGCCATTCAAGGAACCAACGGCATTAAGGTTATGAATCATACCAAATCATCCATCTGGGCAGTAAGTCTGCTTACAGGCGGCATGATGGGAATGACCGTGGCACTCACCATTGCCGGATACGTTCAGGTTCTGGTTTCTCGCGCACAAATGGGCGCTACCTGGGCAGCTTATTTTGACGGGCAATCCGGCATCTGGTTTGCGCAAGCGATGGACTGGAGACTCATTATGGGTGTTGTCATGTTCGCAGGCTTTGCTTTACTGGCAAAAGATTTCTTAACAACTGGTAAAGCTCCAGTACATCAAAGATAAGGAGAGATTATGTTTGAACCGTTTGTAGATGTCGTTCCGAGTTTTTTCGGTTGGTTAAACCAAGGACCGTTAACCTTGACAATTTTTCTTCATACCATTATTATACTTCCAATGATCTGGATTTATAGACAGGAAAAGAAGAGAATCGAACAAGAAGAAAACTAGACAAAAGCGGGTTAGCTCGCTTTCAATCTTATTAAAGGGGGAAAAAATAATGAGATTACACAAAATTGTTACTTCAGTTGCTGCTCTTGCAGTTGTGTCAACCGGACTCGTTGCCGGTACATCCAACATGGACGTTGAAAAGGTGTTTGAGAAAGAGTGTCAAGGGTGTCATGGACCCAACCACGAAGGAGGTGTCGGTTCTGACCTGCGCCCAAAAGTTATTTCCAAGAAAAATTCGTACGTACTTTCCGAAGCAATTTTAAACGGTAGAGCTGGTACGGCAATGCCACCGTTTAAGGAAAAATTCTCT